>ENA-ORDC01001209-ORDC01001209.1-marine-metagenome-genome-assembly--contig:-NODE-1209-length-20209-cov-9.832704_pt1 | contig 20209 bp, 18 predicted proteins | sample MGYA00237783_ERZ508515 | MGnify/ENA primary metagenome ERZ508515 (study PRJEB26186, sample SAMN06268792) | marine metagenome | isolation source: Eden Landing Ponds, San Francisco, CA, USA | place... | reverse complement strand
GCGAACATCCGCGACCCCGACGAGGTCATCGAGGAGATGGACGCCGAGATGGACCCCTCGGGCAGTCCGGTCGGCGGCCCCGGCGGTGACGGAACTGGTGGCGACAGCGCGAGCGGTGACACGGACCGGGAAGCCGAACCCGAGACGGAGTAAGCCACCGGAACGGCCCGGACTCCTGGATCTGCCGCGTGCGACGTGGTTGCGGTATGGTACTCCTTCGCGAACGAAGCTATTTTAATGCACAGTACCTACCTACAGGCAATGACAGAGGAAGGCGTCGACGAGGACAAGCGGGCGACACTGCGTCGCTTCGCCGCCCTCGGTGCCGCGAGTCCGCTGGTCGGGTTCGCCCAGGACAGCACCAGCGACGCCCCTGACGCCATCCTCGGCTACGTCACCGCGACTCCCGGCGCCCACTTCTCGAAGGTCCGTGACGACCTCAAACTCGGTACCGGCGAAACCCAGCACCACCTCCGTCGCCTGGAAGGGCAGGGCGCCGTCGAGAGCCGCGAGGACGGTGACTACCGCCGCTTCTTCCCGGCAGGCCGCTTCTCGGAGTTCGAGCAGGTGGCGCTCGGCTATCTCCGCAGGGCGACCCCCCGCGGGATGGTCGTCGCGCTGTTGCGCGACCCGTCGGCGACGGGCGCGGAACTCGCCGACGAACTGGGCGTCTCCCGGCCGACCGTCAGCAAGTACGCCGCACAGCTCGAAGACGCGGGCCTGCTCTCGCGAGCCGACGGCTACGCTCTCGAACGCCCCGAAACGTTGCTCCTCTTGCTCGTGCGCCACGCCGACTCCTTCGGCGAGGACGCCGCGGCGCTGGCGGCCGACGCCGACGATATCGTCGCCTACGACCCTTGACGAGAGGAAAATCCCCGATCTGGTCGTTTCATCGAAATTTTTCTTCAGTCCAATATACCGGGGTGGGTACCACGAACACTGTGAAAGCCCCGGCCCGCTACGGTCCCGGGACTCGCTGTGCGCTTCCCTCGCTTCGCTCGCTCCAGTGCTTGCGTCGTCCGGGTTCCCGTAGCGGGCCGCCCCTTTCAGTCCCGCCCGCGTCGGCTGTTTGGCCGGCCGAACGAGTAGATCGGCCCACTGTCCCGACTACCCCCGCGACTCGGGCGCCTGGCCCTCGATCAGCGAGGCGTCGGCGAACTCCTCGCGCAGGTCCATCTTCGAGAACTTCCCGGTGGCCGTCTTGGGAACAGCGTCGATGAACTCCACGGTATCGGGGAGCCACCAGTCGGGGTAGTCCTCGCGTAGCAGGGCCTCGATTTCGCCGGGGAGTGTCTCCCTGTCGGCACCGTCTCCCGGGACGACAAACGCGACGGGGCGCTCGCCCCACTTCTCGTGTGGAACGCCGATGACGGCGGCCTCGCTGACGTCCTCGTGGGCCATGACCGCGTTTTCGAGTTCCTGGGAGGAGATCCACTCCCCGCCCGATTTGATGACGTCGTCCGCACGGTCGACGATCTCGATATAGCCTTCGGGGTCGACGGTGACGATGTCGCCCGTCCGGAGCCAGGACCCCTCGAACTCCGACTGGTTGGCGTCGGGGCGCTCGTAGTACTCGTCGGTGACCCACGGACCACGGACGAGGAGTTCGCCGAAGTCCTCGCCGTCCCACTCGATGGACTCGCCGCCGTCCTTGACGACGTCGAACTCCAGCCCGGGGACGACGAGCCCCTGGGTCGTGCGTCGCTCGACCTGCGCGTCGTAGTCGGCGTCGTCGAGACCGTCTTTGAGATGGGCGGCCGTCCCGAGCGGCGACATCTCCGTCATCCCCCAGGCGTGGAGCACCTCGACGCCGAGGTCGTCGAACTGCCGGACGACGCTCTCGGGGACGGCGGCACCACCGACGATTATCCGTTCCAGCGCCGAGAGGTCGACCGGGTTGTCTTCGAGATACTCCAGCAACCCGAGCCACACGGTCGGAACACCGGCCGTGACGGTGACCCCCTCCTCCTCGATGAGTCGCGCCAGGTCCGCCGGGTCCGGCGAGGGGCCGGGATAGACGTGTTTCGCGCCGGCCGCCGTGGCGGCGAAGGGCAACCCCCAGGCGTTGACGTGGAACATCGGGACGACCGGCATGACGACGTCGCCGTCGTCGAGGCCGAGACCCTGGGGTGTCAGTATCGCCATCGTGTGACTCCAGAGCATACTCTGGGTGTACTCGACGCCCTTGGGCTTGCCGGTGGTCCCGGACGTGTAACACATGCCGGCGGGTGCCTCGCTGGCGAGTTCCGGCCACTCGTAGTCGGGAGCCTGTCCCGCGAGGAACTCTTCGTAGGTGACCGCGTCCGGCAGGTCGACCCCGGGGAGCGTGTCGCCGACGACGACGATGCGCTCGACGCTCGCGAAGGCGTCTTCGTCGTAGGCGCTCGCGACCTTCTCGGCCAGCGACGGGTCGACGACCAGTATCCGGTCGGCGGCGTTCTCGACGATGTACTGGATATGTTCGTCGGGGAGGAGCGGGTTGATCGTGTGGAGTTGCGCGCCGGAGTTGGGGACGCCGAAGTACGTCTCGAAGTGCCGGTCGTGGTTCCAGCAGACCGTCCCGACCCGGTCGCCGCGTTCGACACCCACCGCGTCGAGCGCGTTCGCGAGTCGCCGGACGCGTTCACCGTACTCGGTGTAGGTGTACCGCCGGGTCCCGCCCGGCGTCCGCGAGACCACCTCACGGTCGGGATACAGTTTCTCGGCCCGCCACAGGAACGGTCGCAGTGTCTGGTCGTACCCAGGCATGCCCGACGGTTCGACCGATACTAACATAATAATTCGTGGGGGAAAGGGCGGGAGTCGGAGCCAGACGACTCCTGTTGTGGCGCAAGCTAGCAGAACAGTCGGGTTCGCGTCCGCTCCACCGCGTTCACGTCGTGACTTTCCAGGTCGTCGAGGAGGAGTAGCCCCACTTCTCGACGGTGAGGCCGACGTCGTTTTCCTGGAGGGCGGTCATGTTCGTCCCGACCTCCTTGGCCGACAGATCCAGTTCGTCGCCGATGAGTCGGGACTTGAAGTACGTCTGTTCGTCGGCGTGCTCGCCGAGATACGACAGGATGCGTCGCTGTTTCTCCGAGAGGTCGACCGTCTCGACACCGGTGACGTCCACGCTCGCGCTCGCGGGGGTCGCGCTCATACTACTCTCTTCCTTCGCCACCCCTTTAGCGGGTTTGGTACGGTCGGTTAACCCACCGCTGTCTTGCGATTAGGGCCACGAGCGTTCTCCTTCGGAGTCCCAGACACCCACCAGCGGGTCGTCGTTGGTTCCGTCGGCTAATCGTCCGGTCGCCAGATCCGGACCGGGGACTCGACTCGCGAGGTCGCCAGATCCGGACCGGGGACTCTACCTGCGGGGCCGTCAGGCCAGAACCGAAGATACCGCCCGCGGGGTCACGAGTCGATCGGTCGGAGCAGTGGCTCGGACGCCGTCACTCGAAGGGGGACGGTGGCCCGTAGAAACCGAAGCAGGTGGGTGAGTCGGACCGGCACCGACCGCGCCGGTCGGAGTCACGCCCCGTTCGAAGTCACTCCGGTCAGACCTCTTCGTCGATGATCTCGCCGACGGCGAAGTTGGACTTCACCTCGGTGACTTCGACCTTGACGCGTTCACCGACGTCGGCGCCGGGGACGATGATGACGTAGCCCCGTTCGACGCGAGCGATGCCGTCGCCTTGCTTGCCGATGTCCTCGATCTCGACGTAGCGGATCTCGCCGGTCTCGACCGGCGGTTGCGGTTCGGACGGGACGCTCTCTTCGGGCTCTTCTTCGGTCGCGGCCTCGACCTCCGAGGCGATGAGCGCGACGCGGTACGTCTCCCCCGGTTCGACCGAGCCGGTGTCTATCTCTCGGCGCGGTACCTCGACGACGTATCGGTCCCCGTCGTCCGACACGTCCGCACTGAACAGACACAGCAGTTGATCTGAGATCTCCAATTTGTAGACCTCCAGGCGGTTCGTGGGAGCGCTCCAGTATAAAAGCCGACCCTCGAACCGGCGTTCGAGCGCTCACCCGTCCTCGTCGGCGAGGAGTTCGCCGATCAGCGCGTTCTGTGCCTTGCGGAGGTGGTTGTGGAAGGTGGGCGAGGCGATGTCGAGTTCCTCGGCGACGTCCTCGGCGGTGGCGTCACGGGGCCACTCGAAGTACCCGGCCCCGTAGGCCGTCTCGACGGCCTCGAGCTGGCGGTCGGTCAGTCCGTCGAGGACCCCCTCGGGGACCAGTTCCTCGTCGGGTCGCTCCCCGCCCTGCTGTCGTTTCGCGCGCAACTCGGCGTCGGGGAAGTCCGCCTGGACACGCTCGACGACCGCGCGGACGTCGGTGTCGGCCGACGTTCGAACGACGACCGTACACCGCCCCTCGCTGGCGCGGGCGGAGACGAGTTCGGTGCCGTACTCGTACAGCGGGAGCGCGAGCGAGCCACCCGAGAGCCGGACTTCCAGCAGGGTCTCTCCCATCTTCCGGACAGTTTCGACGTCCGGGTCGACCTCCAGGGCCCCAGCGACGTCCGCATCCGTCTCCGGGTCCTCGAGGCGACAGTACAGCACCAGCGACCCACCACCGGCGGGGACGACGCCTTCGACCGTGAGCGAGCAATCCGTTTCCTCGGAGACGACCGCGAGGAGGTCGTCGGCGCTCGCGAACTCCAGTTCGACCGCCGTCTCGGCCAGTGCGACGTGGTCGCGGTTGGCGACGTGGATCGCGTAGCCGATCGACTCACCCAGTTCGTCCAGCACCGCGAGTTCACGCTCGCCGAACGCGTCTTCGCGGGTGGTAAAGAGCACGAGCGCGCCGAAGACCGTCCGCCCGTACACCAGCGGGACGCTCGTCCACGTCCCCGCGACGGCCTCGCCGTCGTCGGGGACGCTCGCGCCGTCCGGACCGTCGGTATGGACCGAAAGCGCCGCGTCGCCGTTTGCCAGTTCCCCGGTAACGGATTCGCCGCCGTCGAGCCGGACCGAGCCGGTCTCGGGGAGCTCGGCCGCGTCGACGAGTGACTCGTCGACCGTCCAGGCGGCGTCGTAGAGTTCGGAGTCGGCCAGCCGGTCCGAGACGGTGTCGGCGATCGCCTCCCGGGAGTCGGTGCCGATGAGCGCGCCGTTGACCTCGCGGATGACGCCGTTGAGTCGGTCGAGAAATCGCAACTCGTCACGCTGGCGCTGGAGCGTGCGTTCGTGGCGCTTGCGTTCGGTGATGTCGTTGAACACCAGTGCGTAGCCGAGCAGGCGGTCGTGGCGGTCGGCGACCTCCGAGGAGCGCACCTCGAAGGTTCGCCCGGCGAGTTCGACCTCGCCCAGCGCGTCCGGCGCGTCGAAGTCCACGTCCTCGGCTTCGACGAGGTCGGAGACGTCTCGCCCGACGGCCTCGGTCACCGACGTCTCGAAGATATCGGCGGCCGCCTCGTTACAGTAGACCACCGTCCGGTCGGTGTCGACGATGACGACGCCGTCGTCGAGCGTCCCGACGACCGTCTCGCGCCCGAGTTGCCACGTCGCGGGCACGAGGTCGAACAGTCGGTAGCGAAAGAGCGCGTTCCCGAACGCGACGCCGGTCACGGTAAAGGCAAAGGGGGTCAGGTCCAGTCCCGTGACCAGCGGCGTGCCGAACACGGACACCGCGTTCGCGACGAGTGGGACGACGACGCCGACCAGCAGCGACGCCGACTGGTCGAGATAGAGGTACTCCGATTCCACGACCAGTCGCACGAGCAGGTAGGAGCCGGCACCGATGAGCGCGTAGGCGAAGACGATGAACGCCCAGTAGCCGATACCGGTGAACTGGGCGACGACTGCCAGCCCGCCGACACTGTTTATCGTCTGTTCGCGCCAGACCAGACCGTGCCAGGGGTTGGTCCAGACCAGCGCCAGCGTCGCGAGCGCCGGGACCGTCGCCGCCCCGACGACGGTCCGGAGGCGCTGGTCGTGGCCCAGGTAATCCATCGCGAAGGCCAGGAAACAGACGGGCACGAAGACGATCCCGAACCACTGGACCTGCTCCCAGAGGAATCGCCCGCCGGGTGCCCAGACCAGACCCACGAGATACCCCGTCGTCCAGACGGTCACTGCGGCCATCAGGCCGAGAAACGACGTCGCCCCCGGAGTCTCACGGACGCGCCACGCCGCGACCCCGAGCGCCGTCGTCGTCACTGCGGAGACCACGAGCGCGCCCGTGAACAGTACCGGTACCCAGGGGTGCATACCTTCGTACGATGGACCGTGACCTACCTGAAAATTTCGCTCGGGGCTATACTCACGACGAGTGAAAGGCGACCCCGCATCGCGATGTGCCTGAGAGGGGGGCGGGCCCCGAGCCAGGAATCGAGGCCCCGGGCCAGAAATCGAGACCCCGGATCAGGAGGGGGGTCCGGGAAGTGGCCCGAACGCTCAAAGGCGTCCCCCGCCTGTGGGCCGGTATGGAGCTCTCGGGTGACGAACTCGCGGGCGTGGTCGACCTGTTCGGCGGGCTCACGCGCTCAGAACTCGACCGGGCCGTCGAGGAACTCGCGTTCAAGCGCGGGGAAGACCACGACCCCGACGCGCTCGCCGACGCCGTCGCCGCCGCCTGGGAGAGTTACCACCTCGTCGCCGTCGACGCTGCGAACGTGGGCGACGCCGACGAAATTGGGGGCCAGGACTCCGACCTGCTCGTCGCCGGTCCAGTCGCGTTCCCGACGCTTCCCGAGGGCGCGACCGACCTGCCCCACATCCTCGAGATCCCACAGCGCGAACTCGACCGCGAGACGGCCGCCGAGGCGGCCCACGAGCAGTTGCGGGTCGACGCCCTCGCGGCTGCCAGAGAGGGAAACAGCGAGCGAGCAGCGACGCTACTCGACGTCTGTTACGACCTGGAGGCGTGGGCACCCGTCGACACCGACGAGTTCCGCGACCGACTCGACGACGTGTGATATTGACCGGGAGCGGTACCCACGAAGGCAGGCTCGCCGGAGCGTGCCGGACCGAACGGTCAAATTAAGGCTGTGCGACCGCTTGGCAGCAACATGGACCTGTCGCGGGTGGCCAAACGGGGTCGAAGTGCGGCCAGCGACGGGAGCGAGGATGGTGACGGGAACACCCACGGGGACGGGGACGAGAACAGGGACGGGAACAGAAACGAGAACGGGGACGGTGACGGGAATGGTGGGACAGAGAGAGAAGATACCCCTGCAGAAGACGGCGTCCGCGACGCGGCGGTCCTCGCGCCGGTGATCGACCGGGCCGGCACCGACCACGTCATGTTCACCAAGCGCGCCGAACACCTGACCGACCACCCCGGGCAGATGAGTTTCCCCGGCGGTGGACGGGAACCCGAGGACGTGGACCTCCTGGCGACCGCGCTCCGCGAGGCAAACGAGGAGGTCGGCCTCGAACCCGCGGAGGCCGACGTCGTCGGCCACCTCACCGATATCCGGACGGTGACCAACTACCGCGTTCGGCCGTTCGTCGGTCGTGTCCCCGACCGCGAGTACGTTCCCCGCGACAGCGAAGTCGCGGAGATCGCCGTCCTCCCGGTCGCCGGGCTGGTCGACCCCGCCAACTACGAGAGCGAGCGCCGCGACCACCCCCACTACGGCGAGATCCGTCTGCACTTCTTCCACGTCGACGGCTACACCGTCTGGGGTGCGACCGCGAACATGCTCGTCCAGCTCCTGGAGTGGACGACCGACTGGACCTGTCCACCCGAACCCGATAGAACTGTGGACGCCGACGCCGACCTGCCCGGGTGACCGGACGGACACAGGTGGTCTCCACCGCTCGACCGAACGAGACAGCGCTGTCATCCCGCGGGGGCGTACTTTCAAGGTGTGACCGCTCCCATGGTCGGACATGAGCGAGGTAGCGGGGATATTCGCGCGAGAGTCGACCTACCTCGACCGGTACGTCCAGTTCGGCGAGGCCCAGGAGCGGATCATCTCCGTGTCGTTCCCCCGGGACGCCCCCGCGGACGCCGGGACGGACCACCCGCTGCTCGACCGCATCGACGCCTACCTGGAGGGCGCAAGCGACGACTTCGACGACGTCACCGTCGCGCTCACCGTCCCGACCGACCAGCGTGCTGTGCTGGAAGCCGTTCGGCAAATCCCCTACGGTGAGAACGCCGACTGTCGGGAACTCGCCCGGATGGCCGACCTGAACCCCGAAGAAGACGAGGACCTGCGACTCGTGCGGACGGCACTGGCCGAGAACCCCGCGCCGTTGCTCATCCCCGACCACCGCGTCCGTGACGGCCCCAGCGGCGCGCCAGCAGGGGTCGAACAGCGGCTCCGCTCGCTGGAACAGCTCTAACAGACTGCGTCTCTCTCAATTAGGCGAGTGCTTCCCGGCCACGACCGGTTTTCAGCGACAGGACAAGCAACAGCGCCCCGAGGATCGTCACGTCGGCGACCGTCGTGACGACGTCGTTGGGGAACCAGGCGGCGGTGCCCGCGTTCCCGGACAGGACCGTCGAGACACCGCCGACCAGAAACAGCGCGCCCGCGAGCAGTTTCGCCGCACTCACGTCCCCGTACCGAACGACGGTCACGACGCCCGCGGCGACCATCCCGACCGAAGCGAGGAGACCCGCAAGCGCGCCCGGTGTCACCAGTCTGGAGAGTTTGTACACCGTGAGCACGAGCCAGCCAGTCGACAGGAGCGCCCAGGGGGCCAGACTCAGCAGGTGGGCGCGCTCGGACGACCTGGCTTTGCCCGGCGCGCCCGCGGGAACGTCCGCCTCGGCGACCGCGTCCGCTGGTACGTCGTCGGCCCCGGCGCGGTCCGAGGACGTGTCGTCACTCATACCTGTCGTTCGACACCGTTTCCACTAAACCCTAGTGGTAGCGTGGTCCGAACCCGGCCCCGAATCGCGATGCGGTCACGGGAAAGCGAACTGAGAGCGTCCAGATTCCGACCCGTACCCGGGTCCAGCGGCTGGCGGGACCTCCCCTGCCGGAAGGCCCACCTTTTTGCTCGTCTCAGCCCCACGAACGCGTATGGAGCGACGCACACTCGGCAGTACGGGTATGGACGTCACGGAGATCGGACTCGGCACCTGGAACGTCGGCCCGAGCTGGGGAGAATCCACGGACGAGGAGGTCAAAGAGTCGATCCGCACGGCGCTCGAAACCGGCGTCAACGTGATCGACACCGCCGAGGTGTACGGCAGCGGCCGCGCCGAGCGACTCATCGGCGAGGTGCTCGACGAGCGACCGGACGACGCCGAACGCGTCTACGTCCCCACCAAGGCCGCCCCCGACGAGGACGGCGGCCACTCCGAGGACGGCCTGCGCGAGTCTGTCGCGGGCTCGCTCGACCGACTGGGCACCGAGTCACTCGACCTCGTCCAGTTGCACTGCCCGGAGACGGCGGCGTTCTACGAACCCGAAACCTTCGACGTACTCGAAGACCTCAAAAGCGAGGGGAAGATCGACCACGCAGGCGTCAGCGTCGAGAAAGTCGAGGAGGCGACGAAAGCCATCGAGTACGACGTCGTCGAGTCGGTCCAGATCATCTTCAACCCGCTGCGCCTGCGCCCGACCGAGCGCTTCTTCGAGCGCGCCGCGAACGAGGACGTCGGGATCATCGTCCGCGTCCCGCTCGCGTCGGGACTGCTCGCCGACGCCTTCGAAGGGGCCGAAGACTTCGAGGAGGGCGACCACCGCCGGGCCGCCATCGAGGGTGGCGTCGAAGCCGGTGTCGGACGCAAGGGCGGCGAGACGTTCGCCGGCGTCCCCTTCGAGGACGGACTCGCCGCCGTCGAGGACATGCGCCGACTCGTCCCCGAGGACGCGACGATGGCGCAGTTCACCCTCCGCTGGGTGCTCGATTTCGACGCCGTTTCCACCGTGATTCCGGGCTCTACCTCCCACGAGCACGTCCGCGAGAACGCCGCCGCGGCCGATCTGGACCCCCTCTCCCACGAGACCCACGGCGCCGTCGAGGACATCTACGAAGAACACGTCAAAGACTACGTCCACCACCGCTGGTGAGTCCCACGCGGCCCCCGTTCACGGTTCTTCGTCACGGGGCCGCTACTCACAGTTCCTCGTCGCGGAACCGCCACCGCGTTCCGGAATCCTTTTTACCGACCTGTCTGTGGTCGACAGCCGAACGCTACGGAGCCCTACGGACCGTTCTATAGGGGCGCTTCAGCCGGAGATCGAAGCCGGCTCGTCCCACCGCCGTCTGTCGTATCTCCAGGTGAAAAGAGCGGGTTCAGAGCGGGTCAGGCGCCGTCCGCGCCCGGTTCCGTTCTGAACGGGGCAGCGTCGTCCGGGTTCTCTTCTGCCCGAATCGGCGAGACGCTCCGCCCAGCGAGATACAGCACTGCACCGAGTGCGACCGTCAGCACGGTCCAGGGGAGCGCCGCGAAGACGGTGAGGACGACTGCTTCGAACCACCACTCGCCCGAGCCGCTCTGTGTGGCGGCGAGCATCGGAAGGACGACGAGCACAGCAGCCAGCGCCCCCTGGACGCGACGGTCCGACCGGGCGTAACCGAGGGGAAGAAAGCAGACAGCCGGTGCGGTCACGAGCACCGCACGGAGTGTCTGGGCGGAGACGGCGGCCCCCACGAGCGTGGCGAGACAGGCCGCACCGACCACCCACGCACTGATCCGACCGAACGAGGAGTCATCGAGGACGAGCGGTGCGACCCCGACGACGGCGTACAGTCCGGCGGCGACGGCGACAGGGGCGAAGAGGGCGACGTCGAGGGTCCCGAACGTCGCGCCGAGTCCGGCGAGGACGGTCCCGCCGAGCGCGAGTCCGACGGCGATACCGGCGGTCCTGGTCGGGCTGAGGTCGGGCAATCGCTCGTCGATGGCCACCAGCAGACCGACCGTCGACAGGAATACGACCGCGGGGACGCCGCCGACGAGGAGGGTGCCGGGTCCGACTCGCGAGCCAGCATCGAACACCAGCGCGACGCTCGTCGCGACCGATCCGACGACGCCGCCGGAGTCGGCGAACGCGATCGCGGGTCCGATACCCGCCAGTCCGCCGTCGACCCAGACGACGGCGCTCTCGTTGGCCGTCGCGTCCGCCGGAACGTGGGTCGGGACCGTGCCATCGGGCCCACGGACTGTCAGTCGGTCGGCGACGACCGTCACCGACCCCTCGACACCCTCTGTAGGGGCGAACGTGACCAGCGAGACGCCCAGTCGGTCTCTGGCGACACCTCGAACGTCGAAGGCGACGACGAGCGTGTCGTTCTCGACCTGGGTCTCCAGATTGCGTGGGTCGTCGACGACCGTCCGGCGGTCGAGTGTCTCGCGGACGAGTTCCGTCCGGAGAGTTCCGTTGGCGGCCAGCCGTTCGGCCGCTGTCGGCGTGACCGCCACCCGGGCGTGCCAGTGACCGGCCCCGTCGGAGCCAACGGTGATCGTCGCGGTGCTGTGCTCGACGGTCAGCGACAGGCGGGCGTCCTCGGCAGTCCGTTCGAGTTCGTCGCCACAGACACCACAGAGTTCCTGGGGTGGCGGAGCGGCCGTCGCGGGCGGGACAACGAGACCGGTGGCCGCGAGCAGGCCGAGAAGGACCAGGACGCACAGGGCGTGGCGGGAGGGGAGCGGATGCGAGCAGGGACCTGCCATCGTCTCCGATAGCTCGGCCGGGCGAAAAGTAGGTTGCGGAGGGTGAAATGGCCCCTTGACCGCCGGTCGGTCACGTACGGGCGACCGCGGATGTGCCGATGCGGTCTACCGCAGGATCCAGACGACCACGGCGACGAACGCGCCGACGCCGGTGAACACCGTACCGAAGAGTATCGCCGGCAAGACGACTGTCACGACGACCAGCCCGCCGACGAGCGCGTCGTTCATCCTCGTCCCCCGGTGACACCGCCGTCACCGCGAACCCGCAAGTCGGCACGGTCACATCGCCAGTCCGAGGATTCGCTTGCCCAGCGCACCGACCCCGGCGAGCACGAACAGTCCGCCGAAGCCGGCGATTCCCAGGAACAGTAGCTGCTGATTCTTGACGAGGAACGCGTTCGAGGGGTTCTCCGGGTCGTAGTAGGCTGTGGCAGTTTCACCCTCGGGGTGGTCCGCGACGAGGCTGTCTGCCCGGCTCTCCCCCATCGAGCTCTGGCCCGGGCCGGGCATGATATTGGAACTCTCGTAGGTCTCCCCGTCGACGGTGTACTCGTAGGTGATCTCCGGAGTGTAGGTCCGCTCCTGTCCCGAACTGTCGGGGTCGCTCCGCATCTCGACCTCTACTTCGGATGAGAGGACCGTCGCCTCGGTCGTCTCGTAGGAGTCGATCCGCTCGCCCTGTTCCATCCACATGTACCCGCCGAACCCCGCGGCTGCCGCGCCGGCCACGATGATCACGATCGCACCGATCACCGAGTTGTCGCTCATCGTCCACCCCGCTGGCCGGTCCGCGGTCGGTCCGCCCGGTCGTGGCTGCTCCGGTCCGACCCAACAGTCGGACGACCACCGTGGCGATAACTGCGTGACATGACCGGGCCCACACCGGCAGGGGAGAAAAGACCAGTCGCTATGTGCCTAGTGGTCGGGAGTGAGCAGCCTCAGCGACGAGTTCTCGTGGGGGGCGTCCCGAACCCGGCATAGACGAGCGTGCCGACCAGCAGTCCGAGACGCGAGTCTGTTCATCCGGATTGGGGCGTCCGCACGCCGGCCTCACCGTTGTTCTCGAAGGTGTTGCTCGACGATTCGAGGGTGGCGCCGTCCTCGGCGAACAGTCCCCACGTCGCACTCTCCCTGAGTGTGCTGTTGGTGACCGACGCCTGGGCACCGCCCTCGACGTAGACGTTCGCCCAGTCGCTCGCCCCGCCGTGGGCAACGACGACGTTGTCGAAACTGTTGTTCGGGTTGTTCGAGCGGAGCCGGATACCCTGCCAGTGGCCGGGTGTGGCCGTCGCTCCCTCGAAGGTGATCGGTGAGTCGCCCGTCCCTTCAGCCGTGAGCGAACTCCCGGACTTGACGGTGATCCGAGCGCCCTCGCCGAAGGTGAACTCGGCGCCGGGTTCGACCGTAACCGCGCCGCCGGTGAACCGGTGATTCCCGCCGTCGAAGCGGTACGGAACGCCGGGCCAGGTGGCGTCGTCCTCGACGTCTTCCGAGAACACGCCGACCGCGTCGGTCCCGTTGCCCCCGACGTACGTCGAGTCCCCGTCGAGTGACCCGACGAGACTGGTCGGCACGTAGACCGCCGCAGTCTCGTTCTCGCGAAACTCGTTCGCGGCGAATTCCGGTAGCGTCGCGTCGCCCTCGGCGACCAGTCCCGCCGTCGCGCTCTGTTCGAACGTGCTGTTCGTGACGGTGGCCCGGGCACCGCCCTCGACGTAGACGTTCGCCCAGTCGCTCGCCCCGCCGTGTCGGACGACGACGTTGTCGAGACTGTTGTTCGGGTTGTTCGAGCGGAGCCGGATACCCTGCCAGAAACCGGGAGTGGCTGTCTCTCCCTCGAAGGTGATCGGCGAGTCGCCTGTTCCCTCCGCGGTGAGTGAACCCCCGGACTTGACGGTGATCCGGGCGCCCTCGCCGAAGGTGAACTCGGCGCCGGGTTCGACCGTAACTGCGCCGCCGGTGAACCGGTGATTCCCGCCGTCGAAGCGATACGGGACCCCGGCCCAGGTGGCGTCGCCCTCGACGTCTTCCGAGAACACGCCGACCGCGTCGGTCCCGTTGCCCCCGACGTACGTCGAGGCGGCGTCGACCGACCCCAGGACGGTCGTGGGGACGTAGACGGCGGCGCCCTCGTTCTCGCGAAACTCGTTCGTGGCAAATTCCGACAGCGTGGCGTCGCCCTCGGCGACCAGTCCCGCCGTCGCACTCAACTCCGAGAGGGTGTTCGTGACCGACGCCTGGGCACCGCCCTCGACGTAGACGTTCGCCCAGTCGCTGGCCCCGCCGTGGCGAACGATGGCGTTGTCGATCTCGTTGGCTGTGCTCGTGCGGAATCGGATGCCCTGCCAGTAGCCGGGCGCGTCGGATTCGCCGTGGAACCAGACCGGGTTCTCCGGCTCCCCGGAAACGACGAGGGTCGACTGGTCCCGCACCGTGATCCGCGCTCCTGACAGTCCGATTACTTCGACCCCGGGTTCGATCGTCAGTGTCGCCTCGTCGACGACGCGGACGTTCCCGTCGAGCGCGACACGTGGACACTCCGACGTACCCCACGTCGTGTCCGCTTCGATGTCGCCGCTGATCGTCTCCGGTTCGCAATCGGCTGGCGTCAGTGTCGTCACGTCCGGCCCGGGGTCGATGGTCGGGGTACCGCCCCCACCGCCGCCCAGACCACCAGTCCCGTTCCCGATGGCGCTCTGTATCTGTCCACACCCGGCGAGACCGGTCGCCGCCAGCCCCGCCGTCGCCTGGAGCACCCGGCGTCTGCTCGATACCCGCGTCGAATCGCTGCTGTCGTCCCGAACCATGCACGGATAGGAGAGAGCGTTCCCGGTCAACCCCCTCGCTACGTGCTTAGGGAGGGGCTGTAATGCCCACAGACAGTCGTGAGCGCCAGCGTCAGTCCCCGTCGCCGGCGTCGAAGACGTCGTCGAGGAGGTGCTTCTGGGCCTTGCGGAGGTGGCCGTGGAACGTCGCGGCGGTGATGTCCATCGTGTCGGCGACCTCCTCGGCGCTGGAATCGCGCGGCCACCCGAAGTAGCCGGCGCGGTAGGCGACTTCCAGCGCCTCGCGCTGTCTGTCGGTGAGTTCGTCCAGTACCGCCTGGTCGGGCAGATCGCCGCTCTCGATCGGGTGGCTGCGCTCGCGCTTGGCGACGACGTCCGTCTCCGGGAACCGCTCGCTGACGCGGTCGACGAGCGAGCGGACGTCCCCCTGGGTGGGGAGTTCGACCTCGTAGGCGACCGCACCACCGGCGCCCGCTGCCCGCGTGACGTGTGCCCCCTCGCTCGCGAGCGTCCCGAGCAGGCTCTCGCCGGTCAGTCGCCACTCGAGGAGCGCCTCGCTCCCGTGGTCTTCCTCGTTCGCGTCACATCCGTCGCGGATCGTTCGCACGGTGGCCTCGGTTCCGGTCGCGAGGTGGTCCCGAACCGTCGCGGGGTCGCCCTCGGGTACGCGTACGTACGCGACGTGGGTGCCGTCACCCTGGGGGACGAGCGCTGTCACCTCGACGTTCCTGCCGGTGGCGGCCGTCGCCGCGACGAGCGGGGCGTCCGGGTCGCGACTCTCGAGGTCGAGTTCGACCACCGTCTCGGCCGACAGCAACTGACGCGTCTCGACGGCGTCGATGGCGTAGCCGACCGTCTGGCCGAGTTCCCGCAGTACCGCCCGCTCGCGGTCGGGGATCTCCGTCCGGTCCGTGTACAGTCCCAGCGCGCCGTAGACCGTCCGCCCGTGGACCAGTGGGACGACGAGCCAGGTCCCGCCCCCACTCTCGTCCCCCTCCCCTTCGTCCACGTCGACCGTCGGGAGCGAGTCGGTGGCATCCGGGTCGAGCATCTCCGTCCCGAGTCGGCCACCGTCGGCGACCGGCGGGTCGGGGTCGCCCTCGCCAGCGAGTTCCCACCGGTCGGCCTCGCCGGACCACGTTGGGACGTCTGCGACGCAGGCCCGTCGGTAGATGTCGGCTTCGAGCACCCGCTCACAGACCGACCGCTCTATCTCCCCGCGGGTCGTCGCCGAAACCAGCGACTGGTTGACCCCCCGGATCACCCCGTTGACGTCGTTGAGCAGGGAGAGTCGCTGCTCGCGTTCCTTCCGGGCAGTCACGTCGTGGGCGACGATCGTGTGGCCGATGTAGTGGTCGCGCCGGTCGGTCACCGGAGAGGTGCGGATCTCGTAGACGCGGTCGCCGCGTTCGAGTTCGGCGAGGGCGTCCTCGGCCCCGAAGTCGAGCTGTGAATCGTCGACGAGCGCGCTCGTTCGCTGGCCGATCGCGTCTCTGTGGGGGCAGTCGAGCACATCCCCGGCGGCCTCGTTGCAGTAGATGATCCGCCGGTCGGTGTCGACGACGAGGACGCCCGCGTCGAGGTGGGCGACGGCCGCGGTGCGACCCAGCGCCCGGGTGGCCGGCACGAGGTCGAACAGGTGGGCGCGAAAGAGCGCGTAGCCGAAGGCCAGTCCGGTCACGACGAACCCGTATGGGGTGTAGTCGAAACCCGGGATCGGGTGGGGTGCGGTGACTGTAAGGACGTTTCCGACGACTGGCGCGACGATGCCGACGAGCAACAGCGCCGACTGGTCGAGATAGAGGTACTCGGAGGCGACGACGAGTCGGACCAGCAACACCGCCGAGACGGTGATTAGCAGGTACGCGTAGACGGCCGACATCCAGAAGACGGGGCCGATGCCGGCGACGACCAGCGCCAGGCCGTCGAAGAAGACGACCCGGGGGACGGTCGTCCAGACGAGGTCGTTCCACGGGTGAGTCCACACGAGTGCGACCGTCATCGCAGGGAACGCCAGCAGAGCCGCCACCGTGCGTCGAGTGACGACCCTGTCGTAGCCGGTGTAGGCGAGTGCGAACAGGAGGATCCAGACGTGAACTGTCGCGCGCCCGACCCAGGCGAGTGCCTCCAGTGTGACTCGCAGCCCCCGGATCGGCGTGACGAGTCCCAGCCCGTAGGCGGCGGTCCACACCGACACCGAGCACATAAAGAGCGCGAACGGGAGTCGACCAGGGACGCCTCTGGAGCGATACGCGTAGAGCGCTAGCACCGCTGTGATTACGGCCGACAGCCCGAGCACACCCGCGTGGAGCGGTACCGTGTGCGCCATCCCTGATCCTGATGCCCCTGGACGTCGACCCCCCGTAGCGTCCCTGCCACGTGCGACTATCGACTGTGGCCCCCCGTACCCAGTCGAATATCGCCGTCACTGCACCTGGGACGTGCCACTCGTCCACGAGTATTGTCAACACAGATCGTAGTAAGCGTTGGGGTTCCCACAGATGTCCGGTCGTCAGGGGCAACGAACCCGCTCCGGTCGGTCCACCCGCCGACGACGGGGGATCGGGCTCTCAGTCTCCGTACTCGTAGAAGCCGCGACCGGTCTTCTTGCCGAGATCGCCGGCCTCGACCTTCCGTTTGAGGAGGTACGCGGGTCGGTAGCGGTCGCCGAGTTCCTCGTGGAGCGTCCGGGACGCGTGCAGGCAGACGTCGAGCCCGATGTGGTCGGCCAGTTCCAGAGGGCCCATCGGGACGTTCGTCCCCAGTCTCATCCCCCGGTCGACGTCTTCCTTCGTGGCAACGCCCTCGTCGTAGGCACGGATCCCCTCGTTGATCCAGGGCATGAGGATCCGGTTGGTGACGAAGCCAGGTTTGTCGTCGGCTTCCCAGGTCTCCTTGCCGAGCGTCTCGGCGAAACTGTGGGCGAATTCGACCGTCTCGTCGGCTGTCTTCTCGCCGACGACCACCTCGACGCCCGTCATCACCGGAACGGGGTTCATGAAGTGGAGGCCGACTACGAGTTCCGCGCGGTCGGTCGCGGCCGCGATGGTCGTGATCGAGAGCGTGCTCGTGTTCGTCGCCAGGACGACGTCGTCGTCGGTGACCGCCGCGAGGTCGGCGAACACGTCGCGCTTGACGTCCATATCTTCGACCACCGCTTCGACGACGACGTCCGACCCGGCGAGGTCGTTCAGTTCCGTCGTGCCCGTCACGCGGTTGCGGGCCGCGTCGGCTTCCTCGTCGGTGAGTTCGTCGCCCCGCTGGCGGTCGAGGCCGCTCTCGATACTGTCCACGCCGTCGGCGACGAGGTCGTCGGTCACGTCACGCACGACGACGTCGTAGCCCCGCTGGGCGGCGACCTGTGCGATCCCGGCGCCCATCGTCCCGGCACCGACCACGCCGACCGTCTCGATGGAATCTACGTCCCGCATGCGACGGGCTATGGCCGTTCGACCGGTAAGCCTGCCGGCCCACCCCGCTGTGGGACGCTGTCTCCGTCCCTCGGGTGTCCCGGGATCACGGCAAAACTGATTCACGAGACGTCGCCGCCGTGCCTTCCTCCGCCCGACTGCCAGGCCTCGACGAGTATCCCGACGCCCAGCGCCAGACAGATCTCCGGGGGGAGCGCGGACGGGTCGACGGTGACCGCGAGTTCGGCGCGCACCAGTTCGGTGAACCCGCTCCCGAGTCGCGTCCGTTCGAACCGGGCGAGGTCCGTGCCGTCGGTCGACCGGACGACGTAAGTCCCGTGTTGCGAGACCGAGACGAGGTCCCTGACGGAGCGGTTTCTCCGCAGCATCGCCCTGGTCGTCCCATCGGGGTCGGCGAGTTGCCAGGTGCCGAGGACCCCCCAGGACTTCGACCACGTCGCCAGGACGGTCCCGGTGGTGGCCGCCCGGAGCATGTACGTGGTCGCGAACCCGCCCCGGTGGAGGACGAGCTGGGGTTCGCCCGACGGCGACCGGAACAGGAAGTGGCGGTCGGTCGCGCCGGCGAACTCCCCGTTGCCGGACCCGAACCGGTCGGCGAGGCCAGATTCGAACCGACCGGCGGTGCCAGACTCGACCCTGTCGACGGGACCCGACTCGAACTTCTCGACGACTTCGAGAAGCGTCGCGTCCTCCGGGCCGGTCACATCGAAGTGGTGCTGTGCGTCGCCTGGGCCGGCGTCCCCGGTCAGGATGTCGGTCACCTGCTCGTCGGGGTCCCGCGAGCGCTCCGAGGGCGTGACCGCGTACTCGCCGGCCGCCAGGTCGAGACCCGGAACGTCCCCCATCGGGAAGTGACGCCGGAGCGTCATCGTGACTGGCCGCCGAACGCGTGGAAGACCACGGGCGTCAGGCCCGAGTGGCCCGCAGGACTGGGACAGGGCATAGGGGGCCGCTACCGAACGGACCGGGAAAGAAACGCGCGCTAACTGCGTAGCGTCCCGAAACCGCTTCCCCGACGGACCGATTCACGCAGGTGTTGCCACCTCGCCGAATCGTTTACTCAAACCGGAGTTAATTATGTCAGAAAAGACATATAACGTCGCCGCGTGTACGTGCGGGTGATGCGCCCCATCGACGACGCCCCACTCACCAGGGATGGGAAGGTACTTGTTCTGGCGTACGACCACGGGATCGAACACGGGCCAGTGGACTTCGAGCCCCAGCCCGAGAGCGCGAACCCCGAGCACGTGTTCGACGTGGCGACACACCCCGCGGTGACGTCGCTGGCGGTCGGGAAGGGCGTCGCGGAGGCGTACTACCCCTCCTACGAGGGCGACGTGTCGCTGCTCTCGAAGCTCAACAGCACCTCGAACCTCTGGATGGGCGAACCCGACAGCGCGGTCAACTGCTCGGTGGAGTACGCCGTCGAGGAACTCGGCGCCGAGGCAGTCGGCTTCACCGTCTACGGCGGTTCGAACAACGAGGTCGAGATGTTCGAGGAGTTCCGGGATATCCAGGAACAGGCCCGCAGTTACGGCGTGCCCGTCGTGATGTGGTCCTATCCGCGCGGACAGGGGCTCAAAAACGACACCAGCGAGTCGACGATCGCCTACGCGGCTCGACTCGGACTCGAACTCGGTGCGGACGTGACGAAGGTCAAGTATCCCGGTAGCCAGGACGCGATGGAACACGTCTGTGAGATGGCCGCCCCGTCGAAAGTGCTCATGTCCGGTGGGTCCAAAACCAGCGACCGGGCGTTCCTCGAACAGGTCCAGGCCGTGATCGAGGCCGGCGCCGGCGGTCTGGCCGTCGGTCGCAACGTCTTCCAGCGCGAGAACCCGAAGGCGTTCCTCGACGCGCTCGAACAGGTCATCTACGAGGGTGCCACCGCCGAAGAGGCGCTCCGTGCGACCCCCGCGAGCGCCTGAGATGTCCGAACAGGCATCCGACGCGACCGCCGCAGGGTCGAACGCGAGCGACGCGTTCTCCCGGATAGACGACGCTGTCGTCGAAGCCATCTGTACCACGCTGGTCGAGACAGTGCCCGAGATCCGGACTGCACTGGCCCAGCGTCGCGCCTACGTCGACCGGGAGAATCCGAGCGGTGAGCGGATCCGCGCGGCCGACGAGTTCGCCGACGACCGCCTCGAAACGGCGTTGCTCGCGGTCGACGGCGTCGCCAGTTACGCCAGCGAGGAACGGGCCGAACCGGTCTTCGCCGACGACGTGTGGGCCGACAGCGACGACGGCGCCAGCGCGGGCCACGGCGGTTACCACCTCGCGGTCGACCCGCTCGATGGCTCCTCGAACCTGCGGTCGAACAGTCCGATGGGGACGATCGTCGGCGTCTACGACCGGCCGCTCCCCGCCTCGGGCGAGCACCTCGTCGCCGCGACGTACGTCCTCTACGGGCCGAACACGACGATG
>ENA-ORDC01001208-ORDC01001208.1-marine-metagenome-genome-assembly--contig:-NODE-1208-length-20225-cov-2.821918_pt1 | contig 20225 bp, 22 predicted proteins | sample MGYA00237783_ERZ508515 | MGnify/ENA primary metagenome ERZ508515 (study PRJEB26186, sample SAMN06268792) | marine metagenome | isolation source: Eden Landing Ponds, San Francisco, CA, USA | place... | reverse complement strand
CCCCGAGGCGCTCGACCGACTGTTCGAGCCCGCCGACGACACCCCCCGACTGACCGGCCACCTGTCCTTCGCCGTCTGGGGCTATCAGGTGACCGTCTACAGCGACGGCGGGATCGTCATCACCCCGCCGCAAGACGTGTCTGGACACGTTCCTCGGCGGTAGCTCGCCGCCCCGAGCCACCGGCGGACCGCCGCGGCGTCCCCGCCGTATTCTACCGTTTCGACACGTCAGACACCCGTGAAGGGCGTCGCGTATCCGTCTCTGGACGTCCCGTCGAGCGGACGAACGGCCGGCGGAGACGGCCGTGACTGCGTCCAACTTGCGGGCCCGGGGACAATGACCACCCACAGACACGGACCTGTAGCACCGTTCTCCCCAGACGCCAGGCCTCCACGAGGAGTGTCCGGCGTGAGCTGACCGTCGCCCAGCCGTGATTGCGGAAACCAGCGACAGGGCGCCCCTACCCCGGTAGGATCGGCTGAAACCGGCCAATCGTCGCACGCTTTTATACGCAGCGGCGGGCAACTGCCCGTGTCAGCCGACGGCTGACGGTCATCATGAGTCAAGACGACACCGACGAGCGCACGGACAGCGACGACGGGAACGGGGACAGGCAGCCGCGCGACCCCGAAACCGGGCAGTTCCTCCCGAAAGACGACCGCGAGGAGGCGGAGGCCTCGGCGTCCGGCAGCGACGACGATCCCGGCGGGGAGGGCGGAACCAGCGAGCGAAGCGACGAATCGGCACAGGGCGAGACGGACGGGCGGGGGTCGACGACGCGGCGGTCGGCCGACCGGGAGTCGGTGACTGCCACTGGACAGTTTCGCCGGCAACGGCCGTCGTCAACGGTCGGATGGCCCGCGAACGGTGGCGCCCCGATACGACCGTCCGGGACGACACCGCCGGATCGACGGCGAGCGGCCGGCAACCAGCCGACAACCACACCGGGTCGAGAGGGCGACCCGCATCGACAGACCTCGCCGCAGAACGTCGGCCAGCCGCCCCAGACGCCGGGTCAGCCGCCCCAGACGCCGGGTCGGCCCAGACAGCGACGGCGAAACCCCCCGGAGCAGCCGCCGAACCGAGTCCAGTCGCCGCCCACCGGACAGGCACCGCCGCCGGGGCGGGCCAGCGGCGGGCACCCGCAGCGAGGGCCCGGGCTGCCACAGCAGCAGTCTGGGCCCCCACAGCACGGTCAGCAGCCGGCGCGGGAAGCGCCGGCGAACGGCCCGGAGCAGCGCGGGCGGCCCGACCGGCGAACCGGCGGGCAGCGCCGCGGTCAGCAGCCGACCGGTCGGCGCGCCCTCGATCATCGGGCAGACGGTCCGCCACAGGGCGGGCAGGGGTCAGGCCGAGGACGGACACGGCCCCACCAGCCGCAGAGTGGGCGCTCACAGGGCCAGCGGCCACCGGGACCGGGAGGAGGCCAGTACGCCGAGGGGCAGCGCCGCGGACCTCGGACGGGGTCGCCACCGGCCGGTAGCCAGCCGGCGAGGACGGCGCCGCCGGCGCCGTCGGAACCGGAGCGCCAGGGAGGGCAGCGTTCTCAGCCCCGACGCCACGGCAGCCAGCCCGGCCCGACCGGGTCGGTACCGAGCAACGTGGAGCAGACACGGCCGCCCCAGGGCGGTCAGCAGCGAGGCCACGCCGCCCGGGGAGCGCCGCCGCAGGGACAGCGACCGTCGCACCGCCAGCAGCCGCGGCGCCGACAGCAGCCGTCCCACCAGCGGCCAGCCCACCAACAGCCGGTCCCCCGACAGCCGGCCCACCAGCAACAATCCGGCCCGCGCCGGCGACCCGAGAGCGACGAGTCGGCGGAGCGGTTCCGGCGCTGACCCGCCACCGGGCTTTTGCCGGAGCCGGGAGAACGGTCGACAATGGTTGCGTTCGAGCTCGACATCGACTGGGGGAGAGCCGCGTGGCTGGTGCTGGGGGCCGTCCTCGCGGCGACGGTCGCGTGGGTCCTCTACTCGTTCGTCGGCACGTTCGTGTTCGCGCTGTTCATCTACTACTCGACGCGGCGTGTTCACGGGCGGATATACGACCGGGTCGGGCAGGCGTCGGTCGCCGCCTCGCTGGCGCTGTTCGCGCTCGCGCTGCCGGCGCTGTTGCTGCTGTTCTACGCGACCGCCATCGGCCTCCAGGAGCTCAACGAGTTCGCGCGGACGAGCGACCTCGGGGCCTACGTCGAGATCGCCGGCCCGTATCTCAACGTCTCCGAACTCGCCCAGGACCCGCGCGCGCTGTTCGACCGGGCCGGCGGGATGGACCTGGTGCGCTCGTCGCTGTCGCAGGCCACCTCGTACCTCGGCCTCATCGCCACCGGTCTGTTGAACCTGTTCGTCATGCTCGCGGTCGCGTTCTACCTGCTGCGCGACGACCACCGACTCGCCGCGTGGGGGGACCAGTTCGGCCGCGAAAACGGCGTCCTCGACGAGTTCACGACCGCCGTCGACGACAGCCTCGAACGGATCTTCGCGGGCAACATCCTCAACGCCATCGTCACCGCGACCGTCGCCGCCATCGTCTACAGCCTCCTCGGCGTCGCCGAGCCCGAGGCCTTCGGGATCCCCTACGCCGCGCTCGTCGGCCTGCTGACCGGGATCGCGAGTCTCGTCCCCGTCGTCGGGATCAAGCTCGTCTACGTCCCCGTGACGATATACCTCGCCGCGATGGCCGCCAGCGAGGGGACCGGCTGGGGGTTCGTCGTCCTCTTCGCCGTCGTCTCCTTCGTCGTCGTCGACACCATCCCCGACCTGGTCGTGCGACCGTACGTCTCCGGCGGCGACCTCCACACCGGCAGCGTCATGTTCGCCTACATCCTCGGTCCGCTCCTGTTCGGCTGGTACGGCCTCTTCCTCGGCCCGTTCATCCTCGTCTTCGTCACGCACTTCGCGGGGATCATCGTCCCGAGGCTGCTGCCCAGGGGGGACGAGTCCCCGGCCGGCGTCGACCCCGTCTACCTGAACCCGCCACCGGCCCAAAAGCGCCAGCGACCGGCTCCCGACCCCGAGGACTGAGCGGGAGACGGAGCGTCCGGTCGGGATGCGAGCGTCAGGCGTCGGCGTAGGACTCGATGACGCGGGCGTTTCGGGTGTTGACCTTCCAGACGGCGTCGAGAAGCGTCCCGAGCACGGGGACCGATCCGACGAGGAACTCGACGGTGACGAGCGCGAGCATCACCGCCGTCTGCCGCCGCGGGACGCCGACCGTGATCCCCAGTGCGACGATGTACAGCGACCCCAGCGCCGCGACGAAGTCGCCCGACAACGGCATGACTCCGAGGATCGGGTCGAGCCCGATGCGGTAGCCGGTCCCGGGAACTTCGACCGCCTCGTCGAGCAGCCGGCCGACGTATCGCGCACGTTCGACGGCTGCCTGGTCGTCGGTCTCCGCGACGCTCCGGACTGTCGTTGCCATACTCGCGGTAGGGTCGGCGGACGGATAGGCGCTCCGGCGAGGTCGTGGCGGCGCGGCCCGGACGGCCGTCGCGGGCGCGTGCCGGCCGGCCACGGAAGCCCGTCTCAGTCCGCCTCGTGGCGCATCCGTGGCGAGACCTCGTGGTCCCGGCGGTGGATCTGGTGGTGGAGCGCGTTCGCGATGATCGTCTCGTGGGCGCGGCGCAGCCGCTCGGACAGCGCCTGGTGGGAGACGTCCAGCCGGTCGGCCAGTTCCTCCAGCGTCGTCTCCCGCGGGACGGCGTAGTAGCCGCGTTCGAGCGCGACGGTGATCGCCGTGAACTGCTCGTCGGTGAGGTGGAAGCCGCCGAGCGACGGCGCCTCGTCGAGGCCGTAGATGCGCTGGATGTCCAGGTCGATGTCGTAGTCCTCGCAGGCCTCGTAGGTCGCCGAGACGGACTCGCGCTCGGGGAACAGTACCCGGAACGTCCAGTCGTCGTCGGTGCCGCGGGCGCTGACGATGGCGCCGCGTTCCTCGACCATGACGTGCGTGACGAAGCGGATCCGCGCCGTCCAGCGCATCCGGAACAGCGACTCGTGGTTGCGTCGCGAGACCAGCCGCACGTCGGCGGTGGTGTCGTCGTCGCGCATCGCCTCGCTGACCGTCGCCGGGTCGACGTTCGTCGCCCACAGCAGCGGTATCACCCTGTCCGAGCCGTGAGTGACGAGCCTGAGCGCGTCGAACTCGGCGGACGGGACTGCCTCGAACGTCTCCGCCAGCGCGAACTGCTCGGTCGGTACGCTGGCTTTCACGATAGTGCTCATCCGGTCCCCGGCTACGCCGACCACCGTTATGTGAGTTGTGTCCGTTCGCGTGAGCGGCGCCGTGAGCCCCGCTTCGCCGTCGGAAACGCCAGCTTACCGCCGACGTCGGTTGCGCCTCGCGGCCGGGAGTGGCGCTGCCGGAGTGTGTCTATAGGTAGGAGTTGTCCCAGCGGGTCGCCGCCCGGGCGTTGTCGCAGTTCTCACAGGCGATCCGCCCCGAGGAGTCCATCGCCGTCGCAGTCGACTCGCAGTTGCTGCAGTACCAGCCGTGGCGCTCGTCGAACTCGCGGTCGCGATAGGCCGGGTAAAAGGGTGCCTCGGTGCCCCGCTCGCCATCGCTGTAGCTGACGAACAGCTCGCCCGCGGGCCCGGGGACCGTCTCGACGACCGCCGTCTCGGCGCTCTCGTCGGTCCCGCCCGTCCGGTCCAGCGGCGTCTCGTAGACGTACTCGGTGTAGCGCTCCTCGCCGATCACCGCCTCGCGTTCGTCGACGCGCTCGAAGCCCTGCGCCTCGTAGAAGGCCACCCCCGTCTCGTTGGCCGCCAGGACGAGCCCGCGCAGCAGGCCGGCGTCGCGCTTCTCGAAGGTCTCCTGGGCCCGGCCAAGCAGCTGACGCCCCAGTCCCTCGCCGCGGGCGGCCGGCGCGACGTGCAGCCAGTCGAGTTCGCCGGCCAGCGGCTCCGTGTCGAGCAGTCCCCCCTGGACGAACCCGGCGATGTCGCCGTCGTCTTCGGCGACCAGCCACAGCGCCGTCCCGTCGGCCGACTCCTCGCCGACGCGGTCGTCGGCGTACCACCGCTCGACGAGGTCGTCGACCGTCGACTCGCCGACGAAGTCGTAAGACTCGTGCATCGACTCGCGGGCGACGGCCCGAACGCCAGCGACGTCGCTGGCCCGCAGTTCTCTGAGTTCCATATCAGACAGAGGAGTTCCGGCCGGGTAAACGTGAGGGCGCTCGTTCGTCGCCGGAACCGGGAGTGACGACGAGCAACCCGAAACCGGCTGCAACGCGCAGCCATCGCTGGAATTCGTCCGGGAAAGCTGCACGCGACCGACGAGATATCGGCCGGTATCCGGGTCGTATCCGGTAGACACACCCCCCGGAGTTAAGAGGGGGCACGTTCATGGTACGGTATGGCAGCACAAGGGCAGAAGCGACCGGTGAGAGACGGCGCTGCCCCGGCGGGGAGAGCCAGTGAACGCGAGCGGGAAGCGAGCCAGCGCACCGACGGAGAGGTGGGCCAGCGCATCGACCGAGAGCGCGCGGAGCGCCGGCGGGCCTACGCCGAGCGCAAGCGCCGGCACGAAACGCGGGGGACGGTCGACAGCAGCGACCTGTGGGTCTACCGCGAGCTGCTGAACCTGCCGCCGACGACCGGCGACTCTTACGTCGACCGCCACCAGCGCGTGTTCACGACGACCGACGGCCGACGGTGGCGCGTCGCGCCCGCGCTGGGGGACTACAGGCCCGAAACCGGCGGCGAACAGTACAGTTGCCGGGCGAACCGGAACGCGGGTCGGTTGCGAGGCGCCGACCGCGACGACCCCGAGGCCTACCGAAAGGACGCGTGGGGTCGACGTCGCTGTGACATCCCCCCAGTCGGCGGCCCAGACCGTCGCGACCGCGAGTAACGCCCGAGTCGCAAAATCCGACCCGGTGTCGTGAAACCCGGCACGGATGACGGCGGCGGGTCGGACTGCGGAACGCTCTTTTCGCTCACGGTCGAACGGGGAGACGCTTCCGACCCGACCATGACACCGCTCACGGAGGCCGCGACAGGACTCGTCACACAGGCGCTCTCAAGATGGGGCGCCGCGGTCGAGGCGGTGCTGAGCCGGGACGGCGTTCGCGCGCTGCTCGCGGTCGCGCTCGCGAGCGTCCACTTTGTCGCCGGACGCGTTGGCCCCGACAGGGCGGTCCCGCGACGGCGGTTCCTCTCCGTCGCCGGCGGCGTCTCCGTCGCCTACGTCTTCGTCCACGTCCTCCCGGAGTTGGGCCACACCAGTGAGCTGGTCGATCGGGAGCCGGCGCTGCTCGGCGCCGTCGAGGAACACGTCTACGTCGTGGCGCTGCTGGGATTTCTGGCCTACTACGGGCTGGAGCGGCTCGCCCAACGGTCGGCCGACGCCGCCGATGGCGAACCCGGCGTCGGTGTCTTCCGCGTCCACGTCGGCTCCTTTGGCCTCTACAACGCGATCATCGGCTATCTGCTCTTCCACCGGGAGACGCCCGGGCTGGAGAGTCTCCTGCTGTACGCCGTCGCGATCGGGCTGCATCTGGTCGTCGTCGACTACGGGATGCAGGACAGACATCGCGAGGCCTACCTCTCGGGCGGCCGCTGGCTGCTGGCCGCGGCCGTCCTCGCCGGTGCCGTCGTCGGCGCCGCCACGGAACTCGACCGCGCCCGACTCGGCCTGCTGTTTGCCTTCGTCGCCGGCGGTATCGTCCTCAACGTCATCAAAGAGGAGCTGCCCGCCGAGCGCGACAGCAGCTTCGCCGCCTTCGCCGGTGGCGTCGCCGGCTACACCGCGCTGTTGCTCGCCGTCTGAACCGGCCCAGGGCTCGTGCGACCGGCCGAGCCTATCTCTTTAGGCAGTTCACTCATTGGAGTCGGCTCTGAACGACACGACGATGAGCCCCAGGGGTTACACCACCGGAGCGCCCGACGACCGGGAGCGTCAGATCGGCGACGAAAGTCTCGAAGAGCTGCTGAGCGACCCCCACTGCAGGTACCTGCTGCAGTATCTGCGCGAGAACGAAGGGCCGGCGGAACTGCCGGCGGTCGCCCGCCACGTCGTCGCGGGCATCACCCACACCGAGCCCGACGAGGTGACCGAGGACGTCCAGCGGCGGGTCCAGACGTGGCTGCACCACGGCCAACTGCCCCGCCTCGACGACCACGGCGTCGTCGACTTCGACCCGGACGCCGGGACGGTCGCGCTCGCGGACGACCCGGAGCGGTGAGGCCGGCGCCGGGGTCGAGACCGGCGCATCGCACGGAAGCGGTCGGCCGCGACTGCAGGGAACCAGCGTGGTACGCGAGGGTTATTCCGCCCGCGAAACCGCGGGAGGGCGCCGGAGTGCACTAGGTGGCTTCTAACTATGACGGACCGGACGGTTGCGCGTGATAGGGCAGTAGCGTCGCAGCGGCGGCGCCATCGCCCAGCGTGATATCATGGACCGACACACCCACCAGTCCGACGACCAGCAGGGACAGCGACCGAACCAGCACGACCGGACCCAGCAGGGCCGACACGGCCAGTTCGGGCAGCAACACGGCCAGAGCCAGCAGCACGGCCAACAGAACCAGCAGCACGGCCAGCATCAGCAGGATCGACAGCCACAGGGTCAGAACGGTTTCGGCCAGCAGCGCAGCACTGGCCAGACCGGCTTCGGTCAGCAACAGACACCCGGCTTCCAGAGCGGCCAGCAAGGCCACCAACAGGGTCACCAGCCTCAGCAGCAGGGCCAGCAACACCAACAGCAGCAGGGCCACCAGCAGCGCGGTCAGCAACGCCAGCAGGGAGGATACGGTCAGCAGAACCGCCAGCAACAGGGCCGCGAGCACGACTCCGGGGAGTTCGGCGAGCGGGAGCGACAGCATCAGGTCGGCCACCAGGGCCAGCAGAGTCACCAGCCTCAACAGCAGGGTCAGCAATACCAACAGGGCCACCAACAGCAGCGTAACCGACAGCAGCGTAACCAACAGCAGCGTAACCGACAGCAGGGTCAGTCATACGGCCAACAGCACAATCAGCAGGGTCAGTCATACGGCCAACAGCATCAGGGGCAACAGCACAGTCAGCAGCACCAGGGACAGCACCGGCAGGGCCACCAGGGCAGCCAGCGACAGAGCTCGCAGAACCGAGGCTTCCAGAGCCACCAGCAGCAGGGCCAGCAGCGTCAGCAGAGCCAGCAACAGCTGGGCGGCCACTCAGGTGGCCAGCAGAGCCAAATCGGCCAGCAGAGCCAGCAGGGTCAGCAGGAGCCCGGACAGCAGAGCCGCGACCAGCGCAGCGGCGGAAGCATGTACCAGCAGCGCCAGTCGAGCGACGACCGCACCGAACACGGGAGCCGGGGGCGATAAGATGGCGGAAACCCTCACCGACGACGACGAGGGGAAGTCCGTCGTCGACGCCGACGGCCAGGAGCTGGGCGTCTTCTCCGGCGTTCGCGACGGCGACCCCTACGTCAACCCGGGCCCCGACATGACCGAACAGGTGATGTCGAAGCTCGGCTGGGGCGGCGCCGACACCGACGAGGACATCGAACTGCCCGAGGACTCCATCGAAACCGTCACCGACGACGAGATCCGGCTCCGACGGTTCGACTGACGACCGACGGCGGTCGCCGTCCGCGGTTCGAAGCGGCTTTTTCCGTCCGATCGCCCGAGCGCGCCGAATCCGATCGTCCGAACGCGCCGAACGATGACCATACGCCCGAGTAACCGCCCGCAACGCTGATGCTGGGCGAGTAAGCCAGTTCAACTCGACGACGGACGACAGGAATAACAGCGGTATCGCTGTTAACTTTGGCCAGTTCCCGGTCGGCGATCGGTTCTCGCTGTCACAGCCGTCCTCGGTGACGCCCGACCAGGTCACTCTGTGCAGTCATCGTGAGACTCGGAGAAAGTGGCCGCCCCGGGACCGGTTACTCGCCGCCCTCGCTCCCGTGGACCGGGAACGCGACCTCGACCGTCGCCTTGTACTCCGTCACCTGGCCGTCGGCGACGCTGGCCGTCCAGTCCTCGACTTCGATCCCCGTGATGTCGTCGATGGTCTCGCTCGCCGATGCGACCGCCTCGTCGGCGGCGTCGTGCCAGGACTCCTCGGACGTGCCGAGTACCTTGACTATCTTGACTGCGGTCATTCTGTTCGCGCTACGAGTCGGCTCCGAAAAAGGCTTGAGCCGGCATTTCACACTGGTGCCACCGTCGGTCGAGGGCCGACTCGCAAGCCGGGAAGGGTCGAGCCAGACCGGGTCAGGATATCCGGCGAGTGAGGACGAACACCAGCAGCGCGCTCAGGACCGAGCCCAGCAGCGACTCGGCGCCGGCCAGCCCGCGAGCGACGGCGCCGACCGGGCGGATGTCGCCGTAGCCCAGCGTCGAGAAGGTGATCGCGCTGAAGTAGAGGCTGCGGACGAAGATATACGCGATATAGAACGGCGGAGCGTCTTCGGGGCTCTCCAGCGACCAGGTGGTCGTGTCGCCGCCAGCGGTCTCCTGTATCCCGCCGGTCAGCGGATACAGCGCTGCACAGAGGAGGATGAAAGCCGCCGACGTGGCGAGGACCCGCCAGTAGCTCATGCCGTAGCCGGTCACCCACCGCGACCCCTCGGCTTTCAGCGCGTCGGCGTAGTTGCCCTGGTGCCAGTCGACCCGCCGGCGCATGTCCTTCTCGTCGAGGTAGTACCGCCGCGACTCGATCGGCAAGGCGTTGCGCTCGTGGAGTTCCCGGATCTCGCGGTAGCTCCAGATGGCCGCCTGCGCCGCGCGGAGGTACTCGTCGTCGTCGCGGTCGGGGCCTTCGTCGAGTTCCGCTTCGTAGACGGTCGTCGACCCGAACGCCGTGGCGCGGCTGATCCTGACGTTCGCGAAGACCGCCTGATCGAGGCGAGCACCCGTCAGGTCGGCGTCGCGCAGGTCGCAGACGTTCAGCGACGCATCTTCGAGGTCGACCTCGGAGAAGTTCGCCCGTCTGGCCGCGACGTGTTCCAGCGACGCGTCGCGCAGGTCCGCTCCAGCCAGCGACGCGTCGTGCAGGTCGACACCCGATAGCTCCGCGCCGACGAGCCGACACCCCTCGAACCAGTCGACGCCGTTGAGGCTCACCTGGCCGAGCACCGCCCCGTCGAGGCGCTCCGGCGCCTCCGGACGCCAAGCTTCGAGCTCGTCACGCGGCTTGACGTCCGTCTCGGCGTGCCACAGACAGCGGTCTTCGTCGCGCCAGGTCTCGCGCCAGCAGGACACCGCGCCGATGTCCCGGAGCGTGCTCACGTCGTACGTGTAGCCACAGCGGTCCGAGGGGACCTCGCCGACGGCGTGTGACATCAGTCGGCCTCCTCCACGGGCGCGGAGAACTCCTCTTGATGTTCGCTGCGCCACTCGTCGATGCTGTTCATCACCGGGGCGGCCGAGACGCCGTGGAGCGTCAGCGACGCGACGACGACGAACCCCAGGAACGCCCACAGCTGGTCGGCCGCGACGACAAGCTCGAACTCCTGGAACGACGCCGCGTTCAGCGCGTATGCCAGGTAGTAAAAGGAGCCGATCCCGCGGACGCCGTAGGCGGCGATGACCGCCCGCTCCTGCCAGATCTCCGGCGCGCCGAGCATGCCGATGTACCCGGCGATCGGGCGGACGAGCAGGATGACCGCGAGCCCGACGACGGCGTCGGTCAGCGTCAGCGCCGACAGCAGCCCGCCGGCGATCGTCCCGCCGAACAGCACCAGCACCGCCGCCATCAGCAGCCGCTCGACCAGCACCGCGAAGTCGTGGAGCTTCTCGTAGTAGGCGTGTTCCCACTCGTAGTGCCGCAGCACGAGCGCCGCGACGAAGACGGCGATGAAGCCGTAGCCGCCGACGAGTTCCGTCGCGCCGTAGGCCAGCAGCGTCGCCGCCAGCGCCTCCGCGCCCTCCATGACTCGCGCCAGGTCCGTGCTCGACGGCCGGCCGAAGACGAACCGCGCGATGAGGTAACCGACGACCACGCCGCCGATCACGCCGACGGCGATCTCGTAGAGGACGTGAACGAGAAACCACTCGCCCAGCCAGGCCATCGACGACGGCGACGACAGGTCGGTCGAGGCGAGACTCACGCCCGCCATGGCGATGGCGAGGTAGGTAAAGGGGAACGCCAGCCCGTCGTTGAGCCCCGCCTCGGAGGTGAGTGCGAAGCGGATGGCCCCCTCCTGTTTCGTGGGATCGACCTCCTCGTCGGTCTCGGCGGTCGGCGGCGTCGCCTCGACCGTCGATGCCAACACCGGGTCCGTCGGCGCGACGACCGCGCCCAGTAGGACGGCCGTCGCGGGGTTGAGCCCGAGGACCTGCCATCCCAGCAGCGCGACCGCGGCGATCGTCAGCGGCATCGTGATCCCCAGCAGCCGCCAGGTCGACGACCACGCCCGTGGGTCGAACGGCCGGTCGAGTTTCAGCCCTGCACCCATCAGCGCGATGATCACCACGAGTTCGGTGAGCCGCTCGGCGTACTCGACGTGTTCGACCGGGTCGGGCGCCGGGACGCCCAGCGGCAGCGAGAAGGTCGCGAAGCCCGCGACGACGTACAGGAGTGGGAACGACATCGGCTTATCGGCGAAGAACCTTGGCAACACGACGGCGCCGAGAATCGCGAGGCTCACGACTACGAGCGCCCACTCGTACACTGCCATACGAGCCGTTGGGCAGCCTGCCGAAAGGGCCTTTCCCCGGCACTCACGGCTGCTGACCGCTACAGCCCGGCGACCGCCGGTCGGTGTCAGTCGCTGTCGGCGTCGCCGGAGCGAGACAGGTCGTCACTCTCGGAGAGGTCGTCTGGGCGGTCCCACTCCTCGGGGTCGGTCTCCATCTGCAGGTCGACGGCCTCGTGCTCCCGGAGGGGCCGCAGGATGAACGGGCCGGCCGAGAGCGTCCGGAGCGTGACCGCGGCCAGCCGGATGACGTGGGCCGTCAGGACGACGTACGGCGCTAGCGAGACGGTGTAGGCGAACAGGACGAACACAGACAGCGTCGACAGCGACCCGACGCGGGCCGCAGGGAAGCTGTTGGCATCCAGCGCGACGATGAGATACGAGATGAAGACGACGACCGGCAGGGAGACGTACAACAGCGTCGACGACAGTCGCGCCATCTCGCGTTTGTAGTACAGCGACTGGAAGTGCTCCCGGCCGGTGCCGAAGAACTTCAGCGTGTCTATCAGGTCATCGAGCGCCTCGGTCTGGGCCTCGGTCAGCGAGTCGCCGTACCCCTGCTGGAGCCGTCGAGCCGTGTTGAGCTGCCAGGAGTAGTCGTAGTGGAGGCCGGCCGACAGCACCCGGAACGTGCCGAACTGCGCGCCGTCAAGCGTGTCCGCGACCTCGCGGGCGTCGGCCAGCGTGTCGTCGGCGAAACGGCGCACCGCGCGCTCAAACGCCGGGTCGTCGCTCTCGTCGGCGACCGAAAGCAGGGCACCGGTGTCCTGATACAGCGTGTAGACGATCGCCTGCAGGAAATCCGCCGGGCGACCCGGACTGACGTCGCCGTCGATCAGGTCCTCGGCGCGACGGCGGAACTCCATCGAGGCGTCGACGCGCTCCTCCTCGGTCATGATGTCGGTGATCTCCGCCGAGAGGACGATCGAGCTGATCGACGTGACGATCGAGACGACGAGGATCGCACCTCGGAGCAGCGCCAGGAACAGGTCCTGTAGCGTCGTCGTCTCCGAGAGCAGCCGCTCCATGTCCACCGGCCGGGCCAGCGCCAACCCGAGGAACGTCGCGAAGACGACCGCCAGCAGGACCAGCGCGACCGCCGAGCGGTTCCCGGTAAAGAGCAGCCACCGCGCGATCCTGGTCCGGCGAATCCTATCTCTGACCGCGCCCGCGCCGGCCGACAGCACGCTCGCACCGGCCGACAGCGAGCCCGCCGCTCGGTCGCGCAGCCCGGTGTCCCCATCCATCCGTTATCCGTGACGGTCGGTCACGCCCGATCACCGTACTCACGCCGGGGCGCCCGGCCCGACAGCACGACGTTCGTCGCTACCCCCAGCAGGACGACCACGGCGCCGAAGTACAGCCACGTGATGATGAGGATGACCGCGCCGACGACGCCGTAGAGCTGGCTGGCCGAACTCATCGCGACGTACACCTGAAAGAGCGCCTGCAGGGCCGTCCAGCCCAGCGCCGCCACGAACGCGCCGGGCAGCGCCTCCCGGATCCGCATCGGAACGTCCGGGAACAGATAGTAGATCGGAAGGAAGGCGAGGACCAGGCCGACGACCAGCGCCACGAAGCCGACCGCCCGCACGACCGGCAGCGCCGACGCGACGGGGAGTCCGGCGATGGCCGACAGCGAGCCAGCCGATGCGGCCGCGAGGACGGTCGCGGTCGCGACCGTCGTCAACACGACCGTTAACATCACCGCCGCGACGACGAAACCGTCGGTGACCTGGTCGACGATCCCCGGGTTCGACGGGGCGCCGTACAGCTCCGCGAACGCAGTGTCGAGCGACCGGAAGACCTTCAGCACCGCCCAGATGAGCGCGATGCCCCCCAGCACGGAGAGGCCGACCTGGTCGGCCGCAGTCGCGATAGACTGTTCGAGCACCCCCTGTGAAGTCGGTGTGAGATACTGCTCGGTCAGGTCGAGGACGTACGCCTGAAGCGGTTCACCCCCGACGACCGACGCCGCGACGAGCAACAACAGCACCGTCGGGATCAGCGAGATGAACGCGGCGTAGGCGATGCTCCCGGCCATGAACGGGATGTTCCGCTCGCGGTACAGCCGGACGACTGCCCGCACGAACGAGAGCGCACGGCCGACCGAACGGCGGTCGGCGAGGCTCATACGCGGGACCCACCGCTGGTCGCCGCGACGCCGGCGTACACCATACCTGTCCAACGGGCGCGAGACATATATTTTCGGCGGGCACGCGACCGCCCGTCGCGAAAAACTGTGCGACGCGACCGTCGACCGGCCGAGCGAGTAGCGGCGTCGGTCGGCGTCAGGTCCGGGCTACGGCGGTCGCCGTGTGTGTCTCCCGTGCCTCGTAGGCGCTGTAGACGCCCAGCAGGAACGTCAGGAGTCCGACCGCCACGTCGTTGTACAGTTCGAGGTCCATCTCGACGGCGGTCATCCCTTCGGTCGACCCAAGGACGAACGGTGTGACCACCAGCCACACTCACAGCAGCGCGACGAGGGCCGAGATCCACTTCCCTCGTTCGGCGGGACCCGTTTCCATGTCTCCGACGTCGTGGCCGTCCCTGTCCACGGCGTACTCGTCGCGGTCGTCGTTGTATGCGTCGCTGTCGCTCATCGTTTCCTCCACCCCCGGCGTGGACGCCCAGACCTAAATATGGCTGACACCGTCGGTCGCGCCGGCGACGGGAAAGGCCATCCTATGCGTTCGACGGCCCGAAAGGAGAGGGTAGTCGAGTCCCCGTTCGCTCCCAGCGAGCGCGTGACGGAACCGACGAAAGGGGCGCCTGGCGCCGACGCGTGAGAGCGTGCGAGACGCTCGGACTGGTCGCGGCCAGCGGGACGCCGCTGGGCAGAGAGACAGGACAGGCGAGAACACGTCGAGCCGGAGACCGTCCGCAGAGGTGCGCCGGAAAAATCGTAAGCGGAGCGTCCCGCGGATAGGGTGTCTATGCTTTCGAGGAGGGAGCGGGGCGCGGTTACTGCGTCATCGACCCGGCCGCGCCGCCAGCGTCTGTCGTCGCACCGAGTTGCTGGCAGGCGACGGCGGCGTCCTGTAGTACTGACGCACACTCCTGGCAGTGAGCGGCCTGATGGCGGCCACACTCCTGGCGACAGGCCTCAGCGGCCTGCTGGAAGACCTGCACGACCTGCCCGGTCGAGCGCGACGACCGCGGCGCCAGCGCCAACAGCGTCTCGCCCAGTTCGACGACGTCCTCACACAGTCGAATACACTCGATCATGCTCGGATTCGCCTCCTGAATACACTGGTCGGCACACCAGCCACAGACCTGCACGGCCTGTGCGACCGAGTGGAGCGCGTCGCGCCGTTGCTGGGGGAGGCGACCGCCCTGCTGGACCGCCCCCTGGGTCCGTCCGGTTATCCCCTGTGTTCCGCCGGCCGGTCCCTGTGTCATCTGCTGTCCCGTCGGCTGTCCGATATGCTGTGTCATGGGTCGAACCCGTCTCGACGTTCACCGATCGGTCCAATATAAACGAGCGATCGTTCGCGGTCACAGAGAGTCGCTACCGCCGATAACGCCCGTCTGAAATGCGTTCAAGCCGTCGAGAGCCTGGCCGCGGCCGTCTATCGTTTCTCTGTGGCGAGCAGTCGCGGGAAACACCGGGTTACCGGTTCGCGACGGAAACCGGATAGGAGGTGACCGAGCCACGCTCCCGAGTCGGTACGTGCGCGTGGAAAAAACACCGGCCTGTTCGGGAACAACTGCACGCTACTATCGGTTCGGTGTCGGGAATCGGCCCGGCATCGGGAGCCGGCGCCAGCGAGCCGGCGGTCCGACTCGCCGGGCCGGTTGTGGTCGCGGACTCGTTCTTATGTAACAAAGTTCTTGGATCGCGGGCCCGTACTGTTACATAAGACATGGTCGATGACGACTCCGACCGGTGCCCGGATTCCGAGTCGGGCCCCGACTCCAGCGGGAGCCCCGATCCGCCCGCTCGGCTCCCGAACTACATCGCGGAGGGGCTTCCGAAGCAGGACATCGAGACGCTCACGGCGGCACGGGAATACATCGACGAGCTGATCGCGCGGTTCGAGCGGCCCGTCGAGGAGCGCGAACTCCCGGAGACAGCCGACCCCATCGAAGAGTCAGCGGACGGACACGTCGTCGAGGAACTCGTGAAGTGCGGCAAGGAGAACTGCCGCTGCACGTCGGGACGGGAAGAGGACCTGCACGGCCCCTACGAGTACCGGTACTACCGAGACGACAGTGGGACGCTCCGGAAGGAGTACGCCGACAACGAGTGAACGACGCGTGTCCCGAGAGGGAACTGCTATCGCTGTGGGGCGAGACACACACACCACGTTTCCGGTGAAACGGGGGTGAAGGGGTGGGTGGGGTGAGGGTTGATCGTGCTGGCGCGTTTTCGAGGAGGGTGTTCGAGATTACGATCAGTATATAAAATAGACTGCAGATGGGAACAGCCGGCAGAATCAACCGTCAAGAGACATTAACACCCGCCACTAACTACAACTAACAAAAGATTTAATTAGTATATTATAGAGAGAAGAGAACAGAGAAACATACACCAGAAACAACAGTTGAAGACAGTTTTGGAGACAGTTAGAAGACCAGTGGATAGCTTCACGCCGATTAGTTCCGTCTCTGCTCAGTATCGTCCCTGTATTTTCTCTCTTCCTACCCTTCCTCCCTCTACTCCCTACTCTACTCCCTACTCTACTCCCTACTCTACTCCATACTCTACTCCATACTCTACTCTAGCTCTCATTCACTCTTTCTTTATCACTCTTTTATATGCTTCTTTATACCACGATCAGTTGTCTTTATATCCCCTCGTGAATCTGAGAGCGGGGAACCGCTGCTAAGTTAGTCTCCCCCATTTCCTGCCTCTCTTGATCCCCTCTGGCTCACTTGTTCCCGTCTCAGCTTGACCCGTCTGGTCGTACAGACGCAGTCACAAAACCCAGAGGCCGTTTTTCGACGGACGACCACTCTCACCCGGTCAACGATGTACTTTATCCGTTGGCGATACGCCGTGCTCGGTGCGTGTCGTGCGCGGATACACACCGGGTTTCCGATGAAAACTCGCCCCTCCAGCGTCCGCTAGACTCGGTCTCGTCACACCGCCAAACCCCCGTTTCATCTGCACCCCTCTTCCCCTTCTCCCCCCGTTTCACCGGAAACGTGGTGTGTGTGTCTCGCCGGAAAGAGTAAAGTAATTTCACCGGAAACATGGTGTCTATTCAGATGTCTGACTCGGACGACCTGTTCATTCGTGAGGACCCGATCTTCGTCAAGAAGGAGCTGCTGGAGATCAACCATCTCCCGGACGAGGGTCGGATCGTCGGCCGAGACGAGGAGATCAAGAACCTCGCAAACGCGGTCAACCCCGCTATCTTCGGACAGAGTCCGAGTAACGTCCTCATCTACGGCAAGACGGGAACCGGCAAATCGCTCTGTGCGAAACACGTCTCCCGGCGACTCGTCTCGACGGCCCACGACGAGGGCGTCGACGCCACCTTCGCCTACGTCGACTGCGCGCAGGACTCAACGGAGACCCAGGCGGTCCAGACTATCGCCGACACGCTCAACGACCGCGAGCGCACCGGCATCAAGATCCCCGACAAGGGGATCGCCACCTCCACCTACTACAAGCGCCTCTGGACGGTGCTGGACGAACTGTACGATGTCGTCCTGGTCATCCTCGACGAGATCGACAAGCTCGCCGACGACGACATCCTCATGCAGCTTTCCCGAGCGGGCGAAGCCGGCAAGATCGACTCCTGTAAGGTCGGCGTCATCGGCATCAGCAACAAGATCAAGTACAAAGAAGAACAGCTCAACGAGCGGGTCAAATCCAGCCTCTGCGAGCGGGAGTTCGTCTTTCCGCCGTACGACGGCACCCAGCTCAACCACATCATGGAGGCCCGGAAAGACGCCTTCCGCGACGGCGTCCTCGAGGACGGCGTCATCCCGAAAGCTTCCGCCCTGGCCGCCCGCGAACACGGCGACGCCCGCCAGGCGATCGACATTCTCCGCTACGCCGGCGAGATCGCACAGGCCCGTGGCGCCGACCGCGTCACCGAGGAGTTCGTCGTCGACGCCCGCGAACGGGCGGAGACCGACCGATTTCGCGAACTCATCCGGGGCTCGACGCCCCATTCGCGGTACGTCCTCCAGGCGCTGACGGTCCTCTCGCTGAACGAGGACAACCAGAACGGGTTCCGAACGACGGAGATCTACGACGTCTACAAGCAGGTCTGTCGCCAAGAGGGCTCGGACACGCTCTCGCTGCGACGGGTCCGCGACCTCCTCAAGGAACACGCCTTCCTCGACATCATCGAGCAGTCCCGACACAGCGGCGGCAGCGCCGAAGGGAGCTACACCAACCACAAGATCCTGGAAGACCCGACAGTCGTCCGAGACGTCCTCGCCGACACCATCGAGTGATTACCGACCGTGGTCTCTCAGCGGTACACCCCTCTCCTCCACTCCCCGTTTCACCGGAAATCTGGTGTGTGTCTCCCGACCGATACACGCTGTATACTCGCCATCCCGCGATTATTCATCGGAAACCCGGTGTGTCCCGCCACGTCTGCCCTCCCGACGCCGTCTCCCGATTCGCCCACCCGGCCGACACCGCTCCCATCGTGACTGCTCCGGATAGTTCACCGGAAACGTGGTGTGCCGACTGCTCTTCCGTGGTGGCCAGTCTTATGTAACAATTGGCCGGAATTCAGTGTCGATTCGTTACATAAGACAGTCGTGCGAATCCGGGCCGCCAGACTGAAACTCGCAGCCGTCGCGACGGTGAACGCCCGTCCGAAGTCGATTCCAGCGCGTGGCTCCCGTGTGACGATCCGGGTGGTCAGTTTCTCGGCAACTGCGCGAAGACGAATTCGCTGGCGCTCCCGAGCGGGTCGTCGGCGGTCTCCGGCCGAAGGTCCACGAAACCGGCTTCGCGGAGCTGCTGGAGCGTTCGCTCGCGACCGGGCGCCGAGAAGAACATCTCACCGCCCATCCAGCCGCGGCGGACGGTCTCGAACCGCCCGCTCGGCAGCGTCATCAGGAGGTGACCGCCCGGCCGCAGGACGCGGGCGAACTCCCGGTAGACGCCCGGATGGGCCGACCGCGACACGTGAAAGACAGCGTAATACGCCGTGATCGCGTCGACGCTCCCGTCGGCCAGTGGGAGTGTAGTCATGTCGCCCTGGAGCAGTCGCGCGGTGGGAACGGTCTCGGCCGCGAGTTCGAGCCCGCGTCGGGAGAAGTCGAGACCGACGCTCCCCTCGGGGAGATTCGCGAGCGTTCGCGCGCCGTCACCGCAGCCGACGTCGAGGACCGTCGGGTCGGGCGGACAGTCGGCCAGCAGGTCGTCGATTAGGGCCGCGTCGGTGCCGCCCGGGTCGCGTCTCTCAGCGTACGTCTCCGAGAGGTCGTCCCACGCGCGGCGGACGTCTGTTCGGTCCATACCGTCTATCGGGACGCCTGGGTCATGAGGGTTCGTCTCCCGTCACAGGCCGACAAAACGCACTGCCAGCCGGCCGAGATACGGCGTCGGCACGGGGGCGACCGCATCCGTCTCGTCGGGCGACGACCGCCTCCGACGGGCTTATTCGAGCTGGTGGTAGTCGAGCTCGTAGTCTGCGTCGAGCGCCTCCTGAACGGCGTCGCTCGGCGTGCCGACGGGTTCGGTCGAGAGCGTCATGGTGCCCACGCTGTCCTGCGAGACGAGGACGTTGCGCTGCCAGTCGGGGTCGCGCTCGGGGTGGTCGAGACGCTCGTGGGCGCCGCGGGACTCGGTGCGCTCGTCTGCGGCCCGGAAGATGGCCTCGGCGACGTCGAGCGCGAACCCGAGGTTGGCGGCGAACTCGAAGGACTCACTGGTCGGTCCGCCGACCGCGATGTCCGTCGACCGCTCGCGGATGTCCGCGACCCGCTCGAGCCCCGTCGACAGCGAGTCGCCCTCGCGCCGGATGCCGGCGTGGTCCCACAGCACCTCCCGGAGTTCGTCGAACAGCTCGCGGGGGTCGTGCCCGCCGTCGCTGTGTGCCAGCCGCTCTAAGTCCGCCAGCGACACCTGCGCGAGTTCGTGGAGACGCTCGCTGTCGCGGTCCGTCCCGTCGGCCAGCCGGTCGGCGACGGCCTCGCCGGTCACGGCGCCAAAGGCGATCGTCTCTGCCAGCGAGTTACCGCCGAGCCTGTTGGCGCCGTGGACGCCGGCCATCGTCTCGCCGATGGCGTAGAGCCCGTTGACGTCTGTCTCACCGAGTTCGTCGACGACGACTCCGCCCATCCCGTAGTGTGCGGTCGGCGCGACCTCGACCGGCTGTTCGGCCATGTCGACGCCCAGCTCCTGGAACCGCTCGTGCATGCGCGGGAGCCGCTCCTCGATGAACGACGACTCGCGGTGGGAGATGTCGAGGTAGACGCCGCCGTTCTCGGTGCCCCGGCCCTCCCTGACCTCGGTGACGATCGACCGCGCGACCACGTCGCGGGCGTCTAACTCCATCTGGTCCGGCGAGTACCGCTCCATGAACCGCTCGCCGTCGGCGTTGTAGAGGCGGCCGCCCTCGCCGCGGACGGCCTCGGTCACGAGCCGCCCGTCCCACGACCCGCCGTACC
>ENA-ORDC01001206-ORDC01001206.1-marine-metagenome-genome-assembly--contig:-NODE-1206-length-20267-cov-12.533631_pt1 | contig 20267 bp, 19 predicted proteins | sample MGYA00237783_ERZ508515 | MGnify/ENA primary metagenome ERZ508515 (study PRJEB26186, sample SAMN06268792) | marine metagenome | isolation source: Eden Landing Ponds, San Francisco, CA, USA | place... | reverse complement strand
TTCTTGTCACGCAGCTCCTCGATCAGATCGAGATAGCCAGTGGTGTGGACCCGCCCCAGCTCCTCCCGGGTGGCCGGTCGGCCAGCCTCCATGGCAAGCCCCGGAATCGGCTGGGAGGCCAGAAGGTCCATCACCGCGCGCAGACGTCCGGGGTGTTCCGGGTACTTCCACTGGGCATTGAGACCAGCCAGGATCTCGCGGATGCGCCGGTCAAGGCGACCCGGCAGGAAAGGTACATCCACATCCGGCTCATGAGCCAGCATGCGGTCATCGTGAAACAGGGCAATATTGCCTTCCGGCATGACAACCTCCATGTGCGCGCGGCATCAGCGTCACACCGCGTCTCCCTCACTATACTATCTCCGTGGGTGCTGACAAGCGCCCTGAAAACAAGACAGTGGAGACCTCAGCCGGATGCTTTAACCCTTCGGTTGAGCCAGTGCCCCAGCAGTCCGTAGCGTGGACTGAGCACGAAGGCCATGAGCAGGAAGACGCCCGTCATGGAAGCCATGGTGCCACCGATGGATACGTCCATCATGACCGCCAGGGGGTAACCGCAGAGCGTCGACACCACGCCCACCAGCACCGCCAGGAGCAGCATCAACGAGAGCCGGTCGGTCAGCAGGTAAGCCGTCGCGGCCGGCACGATCACGAAGGCGATGAACAGTACCGCGCCCACGGCATCAAATGCCGCAACGGCCGTCACACTGGTCAGCCCCAACAGCAGATAGAACATGAGCGTGGGCGCCAGCCCCAGTGCGGCGGCCAGCTGCCAGTCAAAGGACGCCAGCTTGAGCTCCTTGTAGCAGGCAAGCACGAAGCCCAGGTTGACCAGCGTCGCCACCGTCATCCAGACCACTGCCTGGGGAATCTCAAGCCCTGCCAGCGGCATGGTATCCAGCCAGACAAATCCGATCTCACCCAGCAGCACCGTGTGGCTGTCGATATGAATATCCCGGGCATAGAGGTTGAGCAGCAGCACACCCGCCGCAAAAAGCGCCGGAAACACCAGACCAATGGCCGCGTCACGCTTGACCCGGCGCGTGCGGGCGACCATTTCGGTCAGGAAGACGGTCAGCACACCGGTCAGCGCCGCCCCGGCAATCTGAAGGGGCCCGGACTGGGCATGGGTCAGCAACCACACCACCACAATACCGAATACGATGGAGTGGCTGATCGCGTCAGAGAGCATGCTCTGGCGTTGCAGAACCAGAAACGTCCCGAGCAGGGCGCCCGAGGTCGCCACGAGGGCCCCGGTCAGCAGGATCATGGCCATGGGATCGTCCAGAAACGCCTGCATCATACCTCCGCCTGGTTCCAGTCCATGCGCTCCAGCTCCTGCCTGGCCTCATTATGCCCTGCATCCGTCAATGCCCAGTGGGGCCCCTCCTGACGCATGTGGCTGGCGGGCACGACAAAGCCCCGGGCCTGCAGGCGTCTTAGAATATGGCTGGTGGCCACGCCATAGAAGCTGTCCAGCATGCTGCGTTCCACCGGGTAATAGGGATCCTCGTGATGCTCCGCCAGCTTATGCAGCGTCACCAGCATCTGGCGCTGGCCAATGGAGCGCTGTTCCCGCCAGAGTTTCAGCCAGCTCCACAGCACGCCGCGCCCGGGTGCCAGCAGCAACGACAGCGTCACCAGCGCCGAGGCCACCAGCACTACCACCGGCCCAGTAGCCAGATGGGCAACACCAGCACTCAAAAGCACGCCCCCAACGCCGGAGATCACCCCCATCAGCATGGCCAGGAAGACCATGTGCTCAAGCCGCGACACCCATTGGCGTGCCGCCACTGGCGGCGCGATCACCATGGCCGTCATCAGGACAACCCCCACCATCTGAAGCCCCACCACAACGGCCAGGGCAATCATGGCCGTCAGCAGCGTCTCGAGAACCCCAACGCGCAAGCCGATGGAGCCCGCAAACAGCGGATCAAAAGTCACCAGTTTGAGCTGCTTCCACATCAGGGCAACCAGTGCCATGGCGGCAAGGGTGACCCCGCCCATGAACCACAGGTCGGAAGGGCGTGTGGCTGCGGCCTGCCCGAACAGGAAGGAATCCAGTCCACCCTGGGAGGCACTGGCATGGCCCTGGATGTAGGTCAGAAGCACCACGCCTACCGCGAATGAAACGCTCAGGGCCGCCCCCAGGCCTGCATCCATCTTGATCCGGCTGTAGCGCGTGACCACCTGTACGAACAGAGCCGCGATCACGGCGGTGACAAGCGCCCCGGCCATGATCCAGCCCAGATGACGGGTACCGGCAATCAGGAACCCGATACAGACACCGGGCAACGCGGCATGCGCCAGGGTGTCGCCCAGAAGGCTCTGCTGGCGCAGGACGGCAAAGGAACCCAGTAGGCCGCTGACCATCCCCAGCAACACTGCGCCCAGCGTGACGGTCTGGACCGTATGGTTGCCGAGCAGCTCCAGCATCAGTTCACAACCTCCCTCGGCACCGCATCCGGTGTCTCGCCAGAGGAATCCGGATCCAGGAGAGCGATACGGCCGCCGTAGGCCTTACGCAGGTTCTCACCGGTATACACCTCAGGGATCGGCCCCTGGGCGACAACCCGCACGTTCAGGATCACCAGCCAGTCGAAGTAGTCGCGCACGGTCTGAAGGTCATGATGCACCACGATGATGGTCTTGCCCTGATCCCGCAGCTCCTGCAGAAGCGCCACGACCGCCTTCTCGGTCGTGGCATCCACGCCGGCCATGGGCTCGTCCAGGAACATCACATCCGCGCCCTGCACCATCGCCCGTGCCAGAAAGACCCGTTGCTGCTGACCGCCGGAAAGCTGGTTGATCTGCCGTTTGGCGAATGCCTCCATGCCAACAGCTGAAAGCGCATCCATGGCGCGCCTGCGCTCACGCCTCCCGGGCCAGCGGAACCAGCCCAGATGGCCATAGCGTCCCATCATGACCACATCGACAACGGTGGTTGGAAAGTCCCAGTCCACCGAGGATCGCTGGGGCACATAGGCCACACGCTTCAGTGCCTGACGCGGTGGGTAACCATGGATGCAGATATGGCCGGCTGTGGGCTTCACCAGCCCGAGTACCGTCTTGATCAGCGTACTCTTACCGGCACCGTTGGGCCCGATGACCGCCGCCATCACCCCCGGGGGAATATTCACATCAATGTCCCAGAGAACCGGCTTGCCCTCGTAGGCAACGGTCAGGTCCTCTATATGCAGCGCCAGGTCCGGTTCGTGGCGTTTCTCCCGTTTCATGGCAACTCCAGTCTCATTCTGCCGCGTCGCTGCGCCCGCTGCCCGCAAAGGACGGCAGGCTCCCGGGCCAGGACTCAACTGAGCCACCCAGGGACTCAACAATGGTCCGGGTATTGTGCCGGATCATACCGATGTACGTCCCTTCCGGCGTACCGCGGGCGCCCATGGCATCGGAATAGAGCTCACCACCGATTGTCAGGTCGTGCCCCCGGTCCCTGGCGCCATCGACCACCGTCTCTACTGTCCGGCGGCTGATGGTGCTCTCCACGAAGATAGCGGGCACATTACGGCTGACGACCCGGTCCACGACCGAGCGGATATCCGCGATTGCCGCCTCACTGTCGGTGCTGATGCCCTGGATGCCGACCACTTCAATACCGTACCCCAGACCAAAATAGCGGAAAGCATCGTGTGCGGTGACAAGGATACGCTGCTGCTCCGGAACGCTGGCTGCGCTGGCACTCACCCACTCATCCAGCGTCAGGAGCTGCTGCCGGTAGTTCGCGGCGCGCGAGCGGATGCCGGATTCACAATCGGGGGCGACCCTGACCAGAACGTCCGCCACCGTGGGCACGATCCGGGCCCAGAGCGAGGCATCCATCCAGAGGTGGGGATCCACTGCATAGCCCCCGGCCCCCTTGATCAGATCGTCGTCTTTCATCGACTCAGGTCCCACCGCAACAGTAGGCCTGCTTTCAGCCATCCTGGCGAGAACCTTACCGAGCTGGCCCTCCAGATTGAAGCCGTTGTAGAGAATCGCATCCGCGTTGCGCAGAAGCGGGATATCGCTGGGGCGCGCTTCATAGAGATGAGGGTCAATCCCCGGCCCCATCAGGGGTTCCACGCTGAGGCACTCACCCGCGATGTTGGCAGCCACATCCGCGATCATCCCCGTGGTGGTCACAACATCAGCGGCGCGCGCACCGGAGGCGCCCATCACGAGAACCGCCGAGAAGCTGAGAGCAACAATCCATCGCTGAACCGCCTGCGTCACCATTCCTCATGCTCCTTCAATCGGGTTGCGTAATGCCTTGTAGTTTACAAAAACTTTTGACACTCCCGCAAACTTTTTTAGCCAAGGCTAAACTGTGCAGCATGGCTATTGTCGAGACTCGGGGAGTTGGTTAGACTGGCCCTATGCCAACCTACTCCGACAACGGCCCCGACCCGTCCGAACAGGACACGAACCTGCCACCCCCCGAGCAGCACGCACGCCAGTATGCTGCCGTGAGAGACGCCCATGAGACCGAGCTGATCGAGGATTACGTCGAGCTCATCGGGGATCTACTGGATCATGCCGGCGAGGCGAGGGCCACGGACATCGCGGCTCGCATGGGCGTTCGCCAGGCCACTGTCGCCCGTATGATCAGGCGGCTTAACGATCAGGGGCTGGTCACCAATGAGCCCTACCGATCGATCTTCCTCACTGAACGCGGCCGCACCATGGCCGAGGAATCCCGCAAGCGCCACGGTGTGGTCCTCCAGTTCCTGCGAAGCCTGGGGGTGGATGACGCCACGGCCCGTATTGATGCCGAAGGCATGGAGCATCACGTCAGCGAGACCACCCTGGGGATCATGCATGAGTTCACCCGCAGACAGAATAATGGTGGCGACTGAGCGGAGGTCATGGTAGGGTACCGCCCTGCGTTGTTCCCTCCGCCTTCCCCGGTCGTCCAGACGACCCCAGTTTCGCCGGTTGGTCTCCGCACGCTTATCGCGGACTGCATATTGCCAGGGCCATTCCCGACAAGCCGACAATCTGCCCTTCCCTGTTTACGGGGCATCGGGCAACACCCGCTCTGGCGTATTGAACAGGAAAGACTGAATGTCCTTTGATTCCCTCGGCCTGCGGGCTGAACTGAACCGTTCCATCAAGGAACAGGGTTATGACCAGGCTACCCAGATCCAGCAGCAGGCTATTCCGGCCGCCCTTGCTGGTCGCGACCTGATGGCCAGTGCCCAGACCGGCACCGGCAAGACCGCCGCTTTCACACTGCCGCTGCTGCAGAAGCTTTCCGAAGGCAAGTCACAGGGCGGCCGGCCGCGTGCCCTGGTGCTCACCCCCACCCGTGAGCTCGCCGCTCAGGTGGAAGACAGCGTGCGCACCTATGGCCGCCATCTGCCCCTGCGTTCCGTCGCGATCTACGGTGGCGCTGGCATTGGCCCGCAGATCCGTCAGCTCAAGAGCGGCATGGATATCCTCGTGGCCACACCCGGTCGCCTGATGGATCACATGGAACGCGGCACCGTGAGCCTGTCCGACATTGAAGTGCTGGTTCTGGACGAAGCGGACCGGATGCTGGACATGGGCTTCCTGCCGGCGATCGAGAAAATCGCCCGCACACTGCCGGATGCCCGCCAGACCATGCTGTTCTCCGCCACCTTCTCCGCACCCATCCAGAAGCTGGCGCAGAAGTTCATGAACGAACCGGAACTGATCCAGACCGGCGAACGCAATGGCACCGCCGAAAGGGTCGACCAGAGCGCCTATATGGTCGACGGTGGCCGCAAGCGGGAACTGCTGACGCACCTGATCGGCACCCAGAACTGGCGTTCGGTTCTGGTCTTCACCCGCACCAAGCGCGGCGCGGACCAACTGGCCAAGCAGCTTGAGACTGACGGTATCCGCTCCGCCGCGATCCATGGTGACAAGAGCCAGGGTGCCCGCAACAAGGCCCTGAAAGAATTCAAGCACGAGAACGTTCGCGCCCTCATCGCCACGGACGTGGCAGCCCGTGGCATCGACATCGACCGGCTGGAATACGTGGTCAACTACGACCTGCCGGACAACCCGGACGACTATGTGCACCGGATCGGCCGCACCGGCCGTGGTGGCGAAAGCGGCTCCGCCGTGTCCTTCGTCAGTGGTCAGGAAAAGGGCCAGTTCAACAGCATCCGCAAGGTGGTCAGCCGGGAGATCCCCGCAGGCGTGGAAGCCGGTTTCGAGCCGGTCCAGAAGAGCGGCCCGGCCCCGAAACGCGGTGGTGGTGGACGCCCTGGTGGCGGTGGGCGCCCCGGCGCCGGCCGTAACGGTCCGCCGCGCCGCCGTTAAGCCCGGACCTGCTCCGGTGTAGGAGCGAGCCCCGCTCGCGATTCTTTCCCATCGCGCGCAGAGCGCGCTCCTACAGGGTGACGCCTACGGCCACGTAGGCGCCATACCCCATCAACAGAACCACCCCCTCCAGGCGACTCAATCGCCGTCCGCTGACCAGGAACAGCGTCAGCAGTACCGCCGCACCCAGCATGATCCACTGATCGAACCACGCCATACGTGATGCCAGTGGCAATGGCTGCACCAGTGCGGATACCCCCAGAATACCCAGAATGTTGAAGATGTTGCTGCCCAGGATGTTGCCGATGGCCACGTCCGCGTGACGCCGGATTGCCGCCATGACCGAGACCGTCAGCTCCGGCAGCGAGGTGCCCACCGCCACCACGGTCAGCCCGACCAGCGCCTCGGAAAGACCCAATTCCAACGCGATATTGGTTGCGCCTGTCAGCAGAACCCGGGAGCCGGCAATGAGAAAGCCCAGACCGACTGCCAGCATCACAGAGCCCGTAACCTCCCTGCATATCCGTGAGACTCTGGTATACAGGCCGGAACGTCACGTAGCAACCCGCCCGGGACTGATCCATACTCCTCCCTGCTGAACACCAATAACCAACCAGCAGGAGCAACGCATGTTCAAGCATCAGGTGGTCTGGATCACCGGAGCCTCATCAGGAATCGGCGAGTCACTGGCCCTGGCGTTTGCCGGGCAGCAGGCGCGTCTGGTGCTCTCCGCCAGGCGCGAGGAGGAGCTGGAACGCGTGGCCCGGCGCTGTGAAAGTGAAACCGGCCTTCCCCGCAGCTCCATCATGGTGCTGCCACTGGATGTCGCCGAACTGGAAACAGCCTCCGGCAAAACCAGCCAGGTTCTGGAGCACTTCGGCCAGATCGACCTGCTGATCAACAACGCTGGCGTCTCCCAGCGTTCGCTCTGCCAGGAAACGGACCTCGCCGTCTACCAGCGGCTGATGGATGTGGATGTCATGGGCCAGATCGCCCTGACCAAGGCCGTCCTGCCCCACATGCTGGAACGCGGCCGGGGCCATATCGCGGTCACCTCCAGTGTGGCCGGCAAGGTCGGCGTACGTCTGCGCACCGGCTACTGCGCGGCCAAGCACGCGGTCATGGGCTTTTTCGATGCACTGCGGGCCGAGGTGGAAGACGAAGGCATCCAGGTTTCCACCATCGTGCCGGGATTCGTGGCGACCGCCGTGGCGGAGAACTCACTGGCGGCGGACGGCAGCGCCTTTGGTCAGGCGGACAAGGACAACGCCGGCGGCATGGATTCCGACAAGGCCGCGGAAGTCATCATCAATGGCCTGGGCCGGGGCAAGCGCGAAATACCGGTGGGCGAAGGCAAGGAAATGATGGCGCTGTGGCTCAAGCGGATATCACCGGAACTGGTCTTCCGGATGACCAAGAACCGCAAGTGACAGCGGCTTGCCAAATAGGCCGGAGCAGAAGCTGCTCCGGCACAGTGTCCCTCAGGGAAGGGCGGGAAAGCTGACTTCGGGCATCTCACCGGTCAGCGTGTGCAGGAAGGCTTCGATCTGGGCCACCTTCTCATCCGACAGTTCACGGTTGAGCATCTGGTCCGCCATCAGCTGAATCGCCTTGTCCAGCTCCTCAACGCTGCCATTGTTGAAGTAGGGATAGGTCACCGCGACGTTGCGCAGTGTCGGCGTCTTGAACTTGAATTTGTCCGACTCGTTACCGGTGACCACAAAGCGGCCTTGATCCGTGGAACCAGGCACCTCGAAACGGTGGTAATTGCTGTCCGTGAGGGCCGGTCCCCGATGGCAGGCGATGCATCCGGTATCAACAAACGCCTTCATGCCCTTTTTCTCCTTTTCATTGAGTGCCTGAAGGTCGCCCCTCAGATAACGGTCAAAACGGGAGTTGGGCGTATTAAGGGTCCGCTCAAACGTGGCTATGGCCTTGGCCACATTCTCCTTGTTGATGGGGTTGTCACCGCTGAACGACTGATTGAAAAGCGTACGGTAGACATCGAAGCTCTCCAGTCGGTCAATGGCCTCATCAAGGTCCATGGCCATCTCCACATCGGCCTCGATGGGGCCCAGAGCCTGTTCTTCCAGATCCTCGGCCCGGCCGTCCCAGAACTGGGCGTCCAGGAAGCCGGAATTCAGCACCGTGGGCGTATTGCGCTTACCCACCTGCCCCTGGTGCCCTGTAGCCCTCGGAATACGGTCCGTCCAGCCCAGCGCGGGGTTATGGCAGGTGGCGCAGCTGATCACGCCACTGGATGAGATCCGGGGCTCGAAGAAGAGCATCTTGCCCAGCTTCACCTTCTCCGGCGTCAGTGAGTTGTCCTCCGGGATCGGAGGCAGCGCCGGCAGCGGCTCGAAGCGGTCGCGGTAGTCACCGTAACCGTCACCGGCCACTGCAGGTGCCGTCAGTGTCAGGCAGCCCAGCAGGGCTGCAAGGCCGAGAATGCGTCCTGTTATCTTTTGCATGATCCCTCCGGATCTGTCACTTTTGAGACGGTTCCATTCAAACCCGCAACCCCGAAAATTAACCATGATTTAAGTCAACAGTTATGTACCGTTATCCACGCCCTCCCAGCTCCGAGATCACGCCCAGGCACGTGTTTGAGCAGCGCCGTTCACTGATGAAAGGCATGGCCGCCGGGGCGGTTCTGGGCGGTATTGGCACAAGCCCCGCGCTTCTGGCGCGGGAACTCGGAGACGTCACAGAGACGGGTTTCGGGCAGGACCTCTCCCCCACGCCCCTGGACGCCATACGCGGTTACAGCAACTTCTATGAATTCGGCACCGCCAAGGACGACCCGCGCGAGCATGCCCATCAGCTCCAGACCGACCCCTGGTCGGTGCACGTGGACGGCCTGGTCGACAACCCCGGAACCTTTGCCGTGGAGGATCTGATCAACCGCTTCCAGCTGGAAGAGCGCATCTATCGGCTACGGTGCGTGGAAGCCTGGTCCATGGTCATACCCTGGATCGGCTTTGAACTCCGCCAACTGCTGAAGGCGGTACAGCCCACCTCCGAGGCACGATTTGTCGTATTCGAGACACTCCATGACCCGGAGCAGATGCCGGGGCAGAAGGAAGACCTGCTCGACTGGCCCTACCGCGAGGGCCTGCGGCTGGATGAGGCCATGCACCCGCTCACGCTCATGGCGGTGGGCCTCTATGACGACCCTCTTCCCAAGGAGAACGGCGCGCCCATCCGCCTGGTCGTGCCATGGAAATACGGTTTCAAGAGCATCAAATCAGTGGTCCGCATCCGGCTCCAGAAGGAGCAGCCCACCAGCAGCTGGCAGGCGGTTCAGCCGGAGGAGTACGGCTTCTACGCCAACGTGAACCCGAACGTGAAGCACCCACGCTGGCACCAGGCCACGGAGCGCCGGGTTGGCGAGACCGGGCGGCGCAGAACACTGATGTTCAACGGTTACGAATCGGAAGTCGCAGACCTCTACAAGGGGATGGATCTGGAGAAACACTTCTGATGCCACCGCTTACTGGCATCCTAAAGCTGATGGGACTGGTAGCGGGCACGGTGCCGCTGGCGGCACTGGCCTGGGCCTGGGAAACCGGGCAGCTGGGCTTCATGGCTTCGGAGGCGCTGATCCACTGGCTGGGCAACCTCGGCCTGGGCGCCCTGCTTCTGACCCTGACCCTTTCACCGCTGAGCCGGCTCACGGGCAGCTACCTGCCGCTGGTCCTGCGGCGCCAGGCCGGACTCTGGGCCTTTGCCTATCTGGTGCTGCATGCGCTGGCCTGGAGCTTTCTGGACATGGGCGGCGATGCGGCATTGATCCGTTCGGAACTGGCAGAACAGCGCCACCTGCAGCTCGGGCTCCTTTGCCTGGTGCTGTTGGCCCCCCTGGCCCTGACCTCGTTCCAGCGGGCACGGGAATGGATGGGCCTGTTACACTGGCTGCGTCTGCACAGGCTGGTCTATGCCGCTGCCACCGGTGGCGTCATCCATCAGGCCATGGTGCAGAAGGTGCTTGAATGGCCCACGTTTCTCAGCGCGTCGATTCTGGCGGTTCTTCTGGCCTACAGAATCATCGGCGCACTGAGGCGCCGTCCCGGGAGTGCTGGAACATGAGCGAAGAACGGATACTGACGCTGATACGCCACGCCAAGTCCGGCTGGGACGACCCCAGCCTCAGCGACTTTGACCGCCCCCTGAATGAACGGGGCGAGCGGGACGCACCGGAGATGGCACGGCGCATGGCCGCACGCGGCGAATACCCGGACCGTTTCATTGCCAGCAGCGCGCGGCGCGCCCGGGAAACAGCACTGGTACTGGCCCAGGGTACGGGCTTTCCGGAGGCGGACATCCGCTTCGAGCGCAGCCTCTATCTGGCGGAAACCCACCGACTGCTCGACACCATCCGGAACCTGCCGGATCGGGCACGGGAGGTCTGGCTGGTCGGCCACAACCCGGACCTGACGGACCTTGCCAACCTGCTGGCTGGCCCGCACACCGACAACCTCCCCACCTGCGCGGTCTTCCGGATGGCATTTGAAGGAGGGTCCTGGGGGGACGTCAGTCCAGGTACGGGGCGCCTCCTGGTCTATGACACCCCGAAGAAGCCGTGGCAGGCTACCTGACATCCCCAACCCGGATCAGTTCCAGGGGATTGTCGCCTCCGTCCGATTCAGGTTCCTGTGCCAGAATGAGTTCATGGATCCCCCGAATCTCTGGATCGACGGACTCACACAAAAGCTCGTTATCCGGATTCCCGTGCGTTGTGACGACCAGCTGGTACCCGTCTTCAGGCGCTTCAGGCACTGGAAGCATAGGACTTCGATTCGGGTAGCGCAGACCGCTGACGATGGGTTCAGGGATCACCCCTTCCTCCGGCAGAGAGTTGGTTGCACCACACCCAGACTCAATCAGGTAGGCATCCAGAGCTTCCTGCCGCTCAGAAGCCGCGTTGGCGATGCGCACACGTGCATTCGTTGCAACCGGTCGGGCATCATTGGTCAGAAAGGAAGCAGTTGCTGATTCGGCCGAATCCGTAGGCAGCTCTCTGAGCACCAGCATTCCCGCATTGCCCTGCTTAAAGCCGATGCCATAGCAGTAATCACAAGCGCCATTACCTACTTGAAAATCAACGCTGTAGTTCCTCGCTGCAATATCAGGAATATAACCGCCGCCATCGGGCTCCTGTCCAATTGAAGCTATGTCGGTCCGGGAAAAAGTGCCGTCCTGTGCCACAAAGTCCACGCTGTTTCCCGAGGCATTAACAAGGGCAAGTTCAGCCCGCTGCCGCTTATCCGGAATCCGCCGACTCTGCTCCCCATCCACCTCGATCAGCGACAGGTCACTATCATCCGCACCCTGAACACCGGTAGCAGGCGTCACGGCCAGCAGCAGATCATCCCCGGCATCCCAGCCCAGAACCGAGTCACTGTCATAGATGGCATCGCTTTCCCCGGCCCAGGTGATCTGAACGCGGTACACGCCCGACTGAACCCGGACGGCCTCGCTGGCGTTACCGTACGACAGGGTCGCATCCGGGCTGCCAGAGGTATCACCGCCCAGATACAGATCAACAGCCCCGGTATCGGGGGCAAGGTGGGCCGCCCGGAAGCGGACATCCCTGTCCGGCTCATCCTCGTCTGAATCCGCCTCACCGTCGCCTTCCCCGTTGTCTTCTTCGTCCTCCTCGTCCTCGGGATCAAAGGGCTCGTCATCCTGCTCAAGCAGGATCGCGCGGGCACTGTCATCGGCCAGGGAACCCGCCAGCAGCAGGTCGTGGCGCATGCCCTCGGTAAGGTTGCCCTCAAGGTTGTCCAGAAGGGGCTCAGGCGCTTCCCTGCCGGTATAGCCCGCCGCCTCGAAACGGTGGTGATTGGCCGGCAGGCTGAAGGTAGCGACCTTTCCGTAGTCCAGTGTCTCCGCCCGCACCTCACCACCCGCTTCCAGGCGGAGGGAGGGCGCATCCGTCACGGCATGAAGCACACGGACATCCACGTCATCACCGACGACGGTATCATTGAAGGTTTCATCTCTCTGGCTCTCAAAGCAGCCGCTCAGCCCCAGCGTCACGGCTACCAGCAGTGCGGCCCTGGCAGGCGATTCCATGGTGTTCATCCTGTTCCATGAAGGTTCAGCGGCGGTTTTAACAGGATGCGGGAAGCGGCAAAAGCGACCGGCTCACACTACGGGCATGGGATCAGTCACAGCGTTCGAGTAGGCGGTTCCAGGCAGCGGCGTGGCGTGCCACCGCCTGGTCGAGATCTTGCCAGACACTGCCTGAACGCCGGGTACGGAGGTTGCGGTTGATGAAGGGCATCATGGCGTCCGGCGGCGATGCGCCGGTGGCCTCTACCAGCGCTTCCAGAGCCCGGGCCATGCGGCGACCGTATCCCTGCACCTGCCGGATACGGGGCACCAGACCATCCAGATAATGCTTACGGTAGAGCGCCACCGCCCCCGCGTCCGTGGGGCAGCCCTGCGCCGAAGCCAGGGCACGATCCAGGATACCGGCACTGTCGCCAAGACGGGCCTGCAGGGCCTCGGCACTGCGCAGCAGCTGCCCGAAGCGCGGCTCCCTGCGCCACTGGCGATAGTGCTCCGTCATGGCCGCCAGCCCTTCAGGCACCCTGCCCGGCTGCGCGGACGCCAGCATCGCAGCAGCCCCATAGAGACTCTCAATGAGCTGATCCAGCGACTCTTCCGGCAAAGACGCCGGCACGCGGCCGCCGGAACGGCTGACCAGCCGCGCCATCTCATCGCTGCCCCAGACGCCGTTCCACAGTGCCAGCGGGAGTGATTCCGCCCGCGCATCATACGCTTTCTTCAGGGCCTTGGTTCGGGATTCGCTGTCGACCTTGGGCAGGCACGCCTCCACGGCGGCAAGAAAGCGCAGATGGTATTCCATGCGCGTACCCGGATGCGCCACACGCCCCAGAACACTGGTCCGCTCACCGATCACCACCTGCAGTTCACAGCCGTAGAGGGACAGGAAATCCACCAGCCCCATGTCCAGTTCCGGCAGTTCCAGCCGACGTTCACGGGGGCGCGGCAGGGGCTCGACCGTGGGGATGCGGGAAGGTTCGGGCGCCACACCGAAAGCCCCGGCAAGGGCGTCAACATAGGCCTCCGCCCGGGCATCATTCTCCCCACCCGACCAACAGCCCGCCAGGACCAGGGGCAACAGGACCGGCAGGAGAACGCGGGCCAGCGGCCTAAACGTCATACCGGCTGACCCGGTGGAGCAGCCGGTAGCGCTCGGCCAGAACCTGCGCCATGGTCGCCACGGCGATCTCCGGCGGCGCCTTGCTGCCGATACTGAAGCCAATGGGCGCATGGATACGCCCCATGCGGGAGTCTGTCACGCCCAGCTCATACAGGCGTTCCCGCCGCTGGGCGGCGGTGCGCTGTGACCCCATGGCGCCGACATAGAACGCATTGCTCTCCAGGGCGGCCAACAGGCCCATGTCGTCAATGCGTGGGTCATGCCCAAGCGCCAGAATCGCGCAGTGCGCATCATTGAAGTCACGCTGGATAAGATCGTCCGGCAGGCAGGCATGGCACTCGATACCCGGTTCCTCCCAGCCTTCCAGAAACAGCGGGCGTGGTTCGCAGAGCGCGACACTGAAACCATTCATCAGGGCCATGCGGCCGACGTAGCGAGCCACTTCCCCGGCCCCGATCATCAGCATGCGCGAGCTTGGACCAATGGTGTGCAGGAACTCCTGTTCATGCTCCTCAACGCGCTCAGACACCGAGGCACCGGCGAACTGCCAGTCGCCGCTGGCCCAGTTCACACGCCGGGTCACCGCCCGGCGCTCGGCCAGATCATCCAGCACCCGGGCGACCGGGCCGGCATGGCGATCCGGATCCAGAACCTCCACCACCAGCCGCATGCGGCCGCCGCAGGGCAGCCGCCAGCGCTCCTGCTCTTCTTCGGTTACGCCGTGGTCCACCAGCCTGGGGGCTGTGGAAAGCGGTTCCCCCCCTTCCACTACCTCCCGGATCAGGGATTCCTCCAGACAGCCCCCGGAGACCGAGCCCGACCACTCACCGGCGGCGTTGACCGCCAGCATGGAGCCCGGTGGGCGCGGCGAGGATCCCCAGGTGCGCAGAACGGTGCACAGCCAGGCCCGCTCGCCGCGGGCCAGCCAGCGGCTGACATGCTCTATGACCGAAAAAGCCGGATCCTGATTCGCTTCAGGCATCGGCGCTCCCTGCCTGGAAGGGGGTACGCCGCTGGCGTTCACCAGTGAGTGCAAACAGAGCGTTGCCCAGGGCCGGAATTGCCGGCGGTGTTCCGGGTTCACCCACGCCCTGCGGATCCTCATCACTTTCAACCAGAAGGATGTTAAGTTCCGGTGTCTCGTCGTGGCGCATCAGTGTGTAGTCGTGGAAGTTGCTCTGCTGCAGGCGGCCGTTCTCATCCCAGTCCACCTCGCCATAGAGGGCTGCCGTGAGGCCGAACAGAATGCCGCCTTCCATCTGCATCCGCACAATATCCGGATTCACCATGCGACCACAGTCCGCGGCACAGGTCACCCGGTGAACACGGATAGCGCCGTCTTCAATACTGGCCTCCACCACCTGCGCCACGAAAGTGCCGAAGCTGCGGTGCAGGGCCACGCCCCGCGCCCTGCCCTCGGGGAGGGAGCCGCCCCAGCCAGCGGCTTCCGCCGCCCGCTCCAGCACCGCACGGTGCCGGGGGCTGTCCTCCAGATGACGCAGGCGGAACGCTACCGGATCCTCGCCGGCCCGGTGGGCCAGCTCATCCATAAAGGTCTCCACCGCGAAGCCATTGTGGGAATGGCCAACGGAGCGCCAGTAGCTGACCGGCACCCCGGCATCGGAGTGGGTATGGCGCACCCAGAGGTCCGGGACGGCATAGGGCACATCCACAGCGCCCTCAATGGCGGAATGGTCCTTGGGGGTGAGGAAGGTATCCTCGGTCATTCGCCCCACCGACGCCAGGGTGTTGTAGAACATGCGTGGTGCCCAGGGGTACTGGGCGGCGGCCGCGTTGCGGGCGAACCAGTCGAAGATGAGCGGGCCCGTGATCTGGTGATCCCAGGCCGTGACGCGCCCGTCAGCCAGAGCGCCACGAAAGCGGTGCAGCATAGCCGGGCGGAAGACGTCATGGCGGATGTCGTCCTCACGGGACCACACCAGCTTGATGGGTTCCTTTCTGTGGCTGGCGATCTCCGCCACCTCTTCCACATACTCCTGGGTCAGGCGCCGACCGAAACCACCGCCCAAAAAGGTGGTGTGCACCCTGATCTCACCCGGGGAATAGCCACTGGTGCGTGCTGCCGCAATCCGTGCCAGATCGGGCCCCTGGGTGGGTGCCCAGACCTCCAGCCCCCGGTCCGTGACCATGGCGGTGGCGTTCTGGGGCTCCATGGTGGCATGCGCCAGGAAAGGCGCCTCGTATTCGGCCTCCAGCACCTCATCCGCGTTCTCAAGCACACCGGCGGCATCGCCCTCACTGCGCTCGGTATCACCGGCGCTGTCATCCGCCGCCTGACGATACTGGCGGAAGACCGAATTCTGGGTAACCTTCACCGCATCGGACTCGTCCCACTTAATGCTCAGCTCACCCCGCGCCTTCATGGCCTGCCAGTAGCTTTCCGCCACCACGGCAACGCCACGCTCAATGGCCAGCACATCGATCACACCGGGCAGCCCCCGTGCCCTGGAATCGTCAAAGGCCACAAGACGCGCGCCGATGGCCGGTGGCCGTGCCACCACCGCATAGCGCATCCCCTCCAGCTCCACATCAATACCGAAGCGGGCCTGGCCCGTGACCTTGGCCAGGGCATCCAGGCGACGGTTGTGTTTACCAATGTAGCGGAAGTCTTCCGGGCGACGCAGTGTGACCTGTTCGGGCATGCTCTGGCGTGCCGCCAGTGCCAGCAGGTCCTTATAGGCTATCCGCTGGGTACCGTCCGGGTGCAGCACATGGCCGTCTCCGGTGGTCAGTGACGCAACCGGCTCCTGCCAGACCTCCGCAGCCGAGGCCAGCAGAACCGCCCGCACCTTGGCACCGGCCTCGCGCACCCGCTCCCAGCTGGTACGCACACTGGAGCTGCCACCCGTTACCTGCAGGCCGTACTGGGGGTTGATGTAGGCGTCACCCACCGGGGCGAAGACCACCTCAATGTTCTCCGGGGCCACATCCAGCTCTTCCGCCACCAGGGTGGTAATGCCGGTCACTGTCCCCTGCCCCATCTCCACACGGTCCAGGGTGAACGCCACCCCGCCGTCAGGATCAATCTCAAGCCAGGCGTTGGGCGCCCAGGCCCCGACACGGGTTGGTTCCCGTTCATCCGGGGCAGTGGCACAGCCGGGCAGCACCATGCCCAGTACCAGAGCGCCGGAGCCAGCAGCACCCAGGCGGAACAGTTCACGTCGGGATACTTCACTCATGAGGCACTCCCATCCGCAACGGAGCGGATGGCGGCATGGATCCGGGGATAGGTGCCACAGCGGCAGAGGTTGCCGGCCATGAACTCACTGATCCGCTCATCATCCGGGTTCGCCTCCTGGTCAAGCAGCGCCGCAGCGCTCATGATCTGACCGGACTGGCAGTAGCCGCACTGGGGCACATTATGCTCAAGCCATGCTTCCTGTACCGGATGCAGGCTGTCTTCGCCGGCAAGGCCTTCAATGGTGGTAACCGACACCTCGCCACCGGCTACCCTGGCAACCGGCGTGATGCAGCTGCGCTGCGCACTGCCGTCAATATGCACGGTACAGGCTCCGCACTGGCCGATTCCGCACCCGAACTTGGTGCCCTTAAGCCCCATCCAGTCACGCAGCACCCACAGCAGGGGCGTATCCTCCGGGGCATCCACCGACTGCTCGGCGCCATTCACCCTGATCGTTATTGTCATTGTTCACTCCTGTCACAGTGGCCCTTCAACCACTGAACCGCTCTCGATTGCGTTCCCGTTCCTCCGGGCTCTTGCGCAGCATCACGTAGACCGCTCCGGTACCGCCGTGCTTCGGCTGCGCGGAGTGGAACGCCATTACATCCTCCAGCTGGGGCAACCACTGGTTAACGTAGCTCTTGATGGTAGCGATACGGTCCGGATTGCGCTCCCCCTTGCCATGCTTGATCAGCCCCGAGCGCACGCCACGGCGCAGACATTCGCGGATGAAGTTGAACACCTCCTGGCGGGCTTCATCCACGGTCATCCGGTGCAGGTCCAGCTGTGCCTCAATGGGGTACTGCCCCAGGCGCACCTTCTTGAAAACGCCATGCTGGATACCGTCGCGCTTGAAACTCAGCTCATCCTGGGGGCCCAGCCAGGCCACATCCGTGGCGGTCAGCGGGTTACGGTCCCGGGTTTTCTCGAGCACGGCGGCGCGCTGGCGTTCCAGCTGCCCCGGCGTAACCTGACGTCCTCCATCGAGATCCGCACGATCCGGCTTGCGGATCGGCTCAACATCCCCCATGGCCTCAAGGAACTGAAGGCGCTCATCCTTCGTGGTCATAGCAGCCTCTCAACTGGAAACAGGCTTCGCCGCTACTCTACCACCCGCCCTGAAAGCAGGGAAACGCCGCCAATGGCGTTATTTTATGTCAAGGGGGCGCATGATCTGTTGAGGGATGGTCGGGGGTCGACTAATTTGAACAGCACCCCCTGTGTTGCCACCACTGATTACGGGCCCAGAGCCGATGGATGAGAACGAGCGCTATCACCTTTACCGGAAGCTGCGGTTTCTGATCACGGATGACTTTGAGAATTTCCGCAAGTCCATGCGTCAGATGCTCAGCAGCTTTGGCGCCGAGAAGATCGACATGGCGGCCAACGGCAACGAAACCATTGCCAAGTGCACCAAGGATCATTACGACGTACTGATCTGCGACTTCAACCTGGGCTCCGGGAAGACCGGCCAGCAGGTGCTGGAGGCACTGCGCCACCACAAGCTGCTGCGCCACACCTCACTGTTTGTGCTGGTGACCGCGGAAACCTCGCGGGAGATCGTGATGGGCGCCCGTGAGTACCATCCCGATACCTACATCATCAAACCCATCACCCAGGCCGTGCTGCAGAAACGCATGGATGCCCTGATGGCCCAGCGCCACGCCCTCTACCCCATCAACCATGCCCTCGACCAGGAGGACCTGCCGGAAGCCATCAGCCAGGCGGAACAGCTCCTGCAGACGAAGACCCGCTACCGTAATCGGGTCATGCAGATCCTCGGTGACCTCTACCTTCAGCGCGGCACCCCAGATCTTGCACGTGGCATCTATGAGCAGGTTCTGGAGGGCCGCGAGCTGGCCTGGGCCCGCATGGGCATGGGGCGGGCCGCGCTGGCCCGCAACGCACTGGACGAAGCCATCAGCCACTTCGAGACGCTGATCGAGAGCAACCCCGACTACATCGAGGCCTACGATGCCCTGGCGGACGCCCTGCAGCGCAAGGGCAACAGCCGCAGGGCCCAGGAGGTCGTGGAAAAGGCGCTTGAGATCTCACCGCTGGCCATCCTGCGCCAGAAACAGCTCGCCAGCATCGCGGCCAGCAACCAGGACATGGAAACCGCCGCCGACGCCTGGCGCTCCACCGTGAAACTCAGCGACAACTCCATCCACGACAGCCCGGAAAACTACCTTGGCCTGGGTCGCACCCTGTCCGAGCTCAGCGACGGCAATACCTCCAGCGAAGGCAAACAGCTGGCGGACGAAGCTCTCAAGGCCCTGCATAACGTGGGACGTCGCTTCAAGGACGACGAAAGCGCAAAAACCCGGAAGCAGTTGGTAGCCGCCCGGGTCTACGCCGGCCAGGGACGGATGAACGAAAGCCGCAAGGCGCTGGACAGCGTCAGTGATCAGCTGGATCCGGAGACCCTGAGCCCGGAGGAAACCCTGGATTACGCCCGCGCGCTCTACACCCAGCAGGAGGATGGGGCTGCCCAACGGGTTCTCAACCAGCTGGCCGAACGCTGTCAGGATGACCCGAAAATCATGAAAGCCATCGAGGAACTGATGGATGAGCCCGTGAGCTTCCATAAGAAGAACCAGGCCCGGGCGCTTAACAAGGAAGGCATCAAGGCCTTTGAGAGCGGCGAGCTGGGTCAGGCCGCGGATTCCTTCAGCCAGGCTCTGGAGCTGGTGCCCCAGCATCCGGCTCTGAACCTCAACCTGGTCCAGGTGCTGCTCAAGAACGCGGAAAAGGAAGGAAAAGGGTCAGACCCGAGCATGCTGCGCCGCTGTGAGCGGTGCCTTGATCAGCTCAGCCACCTGCCGCCCCAGCACAAGCAGTACAAACGCTATCAGTTCCTGAAAAAGAAAATTGCGGATCTCACATCCGGGAGCAACACATGAGCAATGATCTCGACTTTTCCACGGTGCTCGCCTCAACCGTCCATGACATGAAGAATTCCCTGGGGATGCTCTTGAATTCACTGGATGAGGTGCGTGACTCAGTCGGCGAGGAGGTTCGTGGCGCCCGCCCCTTCACCACCCTCGAGTATGAGGCCCAGCGGGTACATGGCGACCTGGTCCAGCTGCTGAGCCTTTACCGGCTGTCCGAGGAAAAGCTTTCCGCGACCGTGGAGGAGCAGCTGGTTCACGACTTTCTTGATGAGCAGCAGGCCCATCACCGGCGCCTGCTGGAAGGGCTGGGCATCACTCTCGAAGTCCACACCGAGCCGGATGCGGAGGAAGGCTATTTTGATCCCCAGCTCGTCAGTGGCGTCCTGACCAACGTGATCAACAACGCCATCCGCTACGCCGGCAGCCAGCTCCAGCTGAACGCCCGTGCCGAAGATGGCTGGCTGGTGCTGAGCGTGGAGGACGACGGGCCGGGCTACCCGGAACACATGCTGGCGGTGGATTTCTCCGGCACCGAGCGCATTGACTTCAGCACTGGCAGCACCAACCTCGGGCTCTACTTCGCCGAACGCATGGCCGGGATGCACACCGCCGGCGAACGCCAGGGCTTCACCCGCCTGCGCAATGGCGGTGATCTGGGAGGCAGTGTATTCGAGCTGTGGCTGCCGTA
>ENA-ORDC01001204-ORDC01001204.1-marine-metagenome-genome-assembly--contig:-NODE-1204-length-20277-cov-7.043713_pt1 | contig 20277 bp, 21 predicted proteins | sample MGYA00237783_ERZ508515 | MGnify/ENA primary metagenome ERZ508515 (study PRJEB26186, sample SAMN06268792) | marine metagenome | isolation source: Eden Landing Ponds, San Francisco, CA, USA | place... | reverse complement strand
CACGTGCTGCTCTCGCAGCCCACGTTCGGGCCGGTGTACCCCAGTTCGTCCCGCAGCGCGTGGATCAGCAGCGTGCGTGGCTCGACGCTCAGTTCGTGTTCTGTGCCGTTTACCGTGAGTGAAATCTCGTGTGTCATCCGATCGTGTCTGTCGTGTCGTCTACTCGTGCTGTGTCCCCAGACGAGTCATGCGCGGTGCCCGTGATGGTACTCGGTCGCAAACGCGCCCGGTGGGCTCTCGGCGCGGTGAGGTCGGCCCGGAGCGGTCCGCCGAGACGTCCGGTAGCGAGAACGCCCGGTAGCGAGAACGCCCGGTGGCGACAGCGTCCCGTCGTGCGCCACCGGCCACCTCATCGACGTTCCGTGTCAATGACTACCGTGTTCATTGTTGTACTCCCACGTCGAAAACGACATCACGTTACGTAATGATTCTTTCGGCAAGATTGGTAACTGGATGCGATTGACTCGCGCGACGGAGTGTGGGAAGACTCGGGACGGGCGACGGTGAGACGACGTGCGTGCGACGGGGGGCGACCCCAGATGTCAGCCGTCGAAGAAAACCGGAGAGACCGTCGCCGAGCGGTGAAGCGAAGTACCGGCCAGTCGTCCACCCGCTCGATGCGAGCCTACGAAGTCTCCGAACCCGATCCGAACTACGAGGGAGTCGTCGAGGTCGAACGCGATCGACCCGAGCCGGCGCCGGATGAGGCGCTCGTGCGGATACAGGCCACCTCGATCAACTACCGCGACCTCGCCGTCGCCAACTCCGAACTCACCTACCCCCGGGTCGACCTCCCGGTGATCCCGCTGTCGGACGGCGCCGGCGAGGTCGTCGAGGTCGGCGACGGCGTCCGCGGCCTGGAGGAGGGGACACGCGTCGCCACGCCGTTCGCCCCGGACTGGCTCGACGGCGAGAGCACCTACGAGAAACTCGGCCGGAACCCCGGCGGGACGATGGACGGCACGCTCGCCGAGTACGTCACCTTCCGCGCCGACAGCCTGGTCGAACTCCCGGAGCACCTCTCCTACGAGGAGGGGGCGACGCTCACCTGTGCCGGGGTGACGGCGTGGCGCGCCCTCGTGGAGGACGGCGGCCTCACCGCGGGCGAGTCCGTCCTCGCGCTCGGCACCGGCGGGGTGTCGACGTTCGCACTGCAGTTCGCCCGGATGCAGGGTGCCCGCGCTGTTGTCACCTCCTCGAGCGACGAGAAACTCGAACGCGCCCGCGACCTCGGGGCGGCCGAGACGATCAACTACGAGGACACGCCCGACTGGGGCGAGGCGGTCCAGGAGCGCACCGGCGGCGTCGACCACGTCGTCGAGGTCGGCGGTCCCGGCACGCTGGAACAGTCGCTCCAGGCCGTCGGCCTCAACGGCCACGTCCACCTCATCGGCGTGCTGGCCGGCTCTCAGGGCGAGATCCACCCCTCGCCGATCATGGGGAAGGCGGCCAAGGTGGAGGGCGTCTTCGGCGTGGGGAGCGTCGCCATGTTCGAGCGCATGACCGAGGCGATGGCGGTCAACGAGATGCACCCGGTCGTCGACCGCACCTTCGGCTTCGACGAGACCCGGGAGGCCTTCCGCCACGTCGACCGCGGCGACCACCAGGGGAAGGTCGTCATCACCGTCGACTGATCGGTCGGGGACGACCCGGCCGGGGCGGCGTCTCGGCAGGGCGGCGTCCCGGCAGGGCGGCGTCTCGGCAGGGCAACGTCTCGGCAGGGCAACGTCTCGACCAGGGTGGCGGCTCTACTGGGCCCTCGACGGGCTACAACTTCGACCGCACGGATCGGTTCCGTCCCTCGGCGGACCGGAGCCAGCGTTCGTTTCGGCTGACGAGTTCGTGGACGAGACTACCGAGGATCAGCAGGCCGGCGAGCGCGATCAGCAGGCCGAGCGCGGGCGACACCTGGAGGAACAGCAGGGCGCCGAAGCCGAGGTCGGCGGCGGCGATGGCGGCTGATCGGCGGGGGCGGAGGGAGGATACCAAGACGTCAGCGTCTACGACGGACGGCGGTAAAACCGCTGGGGAGGCACAAAGGATCGTCGTACTCATCGCGGGGCCGGTCGCCCCGCCCCTTCGGCCACGTCGGGCGCCCCCTATCCGTCCGGTGGGGCGTCCCCATCCGTCCGGTCGGGCGTCCCCATCCATCCCGTCGGTCCCCCGCTCCATCCCGTCGGTCCCCCCATTCGTCACGTCGGTCCCCCGCTCCATCCCGTCGGTCCCCCCATTCGTCACGTCGGTCCCGAGTTTGCCCGCCATGGGGGCCGAGTCCGCCGTCGTCGTGGCCCCGCGACCGCACAACGGCGAGGATTTATGCCTTCGATTTCCTAAGAGCGGATGTGGCGTCCCCGTTCGAGGTGCTCGGCGTCGACCCGGACGCTGACGAGGAAGCGATCACCCGCGCCTACCGGGAGCGGGTGAAGGAAGTCCACCCGGATCACGGCGGCTCGGCGCGAGCCTTCCAGGCCGTCCGGGCGGCCTACGAGCGACTGCAGGAGAACCCCGACGCGCCGATCGTCGACGAACCGCCGGAACCCGACGTCGCGCCGGGCGACGCGGACGGCGACGACCAGCGCGGCGTCCGGGTCGAGTACCTGAACTACGAGGTGCTCGACGACCACGGGTGGGACCTCGCCGACCCCGACCTGTTCGAGAAGGCGGCGGCCGCGGGGCTCGACCCGGCCGACTACGGCCGGTTCGCGGTCGAGCCCCGGGAGACCCTGCTGGAGGCCGCCGAGAACCGCGGGTTCGCGTGGCCCTACGCCTGTCGGGGCGGGGCCTGCGCGAACTGCGCGGTCGCCGTCGTCGAGGGAGAACTGGAGTCGACCATCGACGACGTGCTCACCCCGGAGATGACCGACCGCGGCATCAGGCTGTCCTGCATCGGCACGCCGGTCACCGACGACCTGCGGATCGTCTACAACGTCAAACACCTCCCCGACCTCGACGACCTCCGGCTGCCGGCCGACCGCTTCGAGCGCGCTCGGCCGAGCGACTGAGGCAAAGCGACCGAGGCCGGACCGCCGAGGGGCTCAGGCAGCGCCCCGCGTCACGTACAGCGAGTAAGTGACGATCGCGAAGCCGATGGCGGTCAGCGCGTTCTCGACGATCAGGGCGAGGTCGCCCCCCATGAGGAGGACCTGGTCGGCGACCCCCGCGAGCAGCGAGCCGAAGGTGACGACGCCGAAGCCGACGGCCAGGTACGTCAACCCGGGGGCGCCGCTCCGGCGGGCCGCCTTCGCGGCGAGGTAGGTGATGAGGCTGCCCAGTGCGAGCGTGATCGTCTTGAACGCGATGACGATGAGTGATATCTCGGTCATAGTTCCTCACTGATCTGCGACCAGAGCTGTTCGAGGCGCCGATCCGGCGACGCGCGGTCGTCGAGCACCTCCACGGCGAAGCGCTCGCCGCCCTCCAGGTCGACGAACACGCCGGAGACGTCCCGGACGAACGTCGAGCGGTGGTTGCCCGACGGCCGGACCTCGGTCCCCTCCTCGACCAGGCCGACGTCGTGGAGTTTCGTCAGCTTCCGGTACGCGCTCGTCTGGGGGAGGTCACAGCGCGCGGCGACCTCCGCGGCGGCCAGCGGCTCGTCGAGTTCCCGCAGGATGTCCAGACAGTCCGGATCGGCGAGCGCGGCGCAGACGGCCGCGACCGCCTTGTCGCCGGCCTCGCCGTCGGTCATGGGTGCCGCGACCTCCCGCGGGGCGCGCCGGCAGACCCGCCGTCCTCCCGCCGACGCGTCTGACAGCGGCCGCTCGCAGTCGACGGCCGACCGTTCGGGCGGGGGGCGAACCCGGAGGGCGTGCGTGGCATCCGTTCGAGCGTCGGAGCGGCGAACACCGGAGTCGTTCTCACGACGGGTGCATAAACCGGGCGGTCCGGAACCCTCGTTACTCCACGACCACGGCGCCCTTCATGCCGAGGGCGCGGTGGGGTTCGCAGGCGTACCGGTAGACGCCCGCGTTCTCGAAGGTGTGCTCGAAGGCGGCGTCGGGGGCGCTCAGGACCTCGCCCGTACCGACGTCGACCTCCTGGAAGCTGACCGTGTGGCCCCCGCCGGTGCCGGTCCACTCCCAGCGGACGGTGGTGCCGGTCGACACCCGCAACACGGGCGGGTCGAACGCGAAGTCGCCGCGGTTTCCCTCGGTACCCACGCGGATCGTCGCGGCGTCGCTTCCGGTCTCGTCGGCGACGGTGCCGTCGAAGTTGCTGCTGTCGACGACCCACTCGTCGACCGCCGGGATGCCGGTCGAGGGTGGCTCGCGGACGACGACCGCGCCGCGCATCCCCTCGTCCCGGTGGGGCTCGGAGACGAACAGGTACGTGCCCGGTTCGGTGAAGATGTACTCGAAGGCGGTCCCCGACTGGGCGTTCGTCCGGCCGCTGTCGAAGGTGCCGTCGAGCGCGACGACGTTGTGCTGGCCGCCGTGGCCCGCCCAGTCCCAGGTGACGTTCGACCCGGGCGCGACCTCGATGGCCGGCGGGTCGAAGGCGATCCCGTCGTCCGTCGGGTGGCCGACGTCGATCGACGGCCGGGACCGTGGGCCGAACCGCGGGATCTCCCCGCGGTAGCCGTTCGCCCCCGCGAGCCACTCGTCGAGCGACGGGGCGGGGGTGGACGTCGGGTCGTCGGTCGAGGCGGGTTCGTCGGCGGACGTCGGGTCGTCGGCGGGCGCCGATCCGGCCGTGGCCGCGGGTTCGTCGGCGGACGTCGCCTCGCCGGTCGACGCCGAATTCGGGGCGGCGTCACCGCCGGCGCCGTCGTCGGAGAGGCAGCCCACGGTGCCGCCGAGGGCGAGGAGAGCGGTGCTCTGGAGGAGCCGTCTGCGCGTTGGGGACTCGATCATCGCGTCTCCGAGTACGGCCGGACGCGCCGAAAAGGTGGGAGCGGATTTCCAGATTCTGGAAAGCCTCGATGGGGCGGCGCGACCGCCCAGGCGACGCCGATCAGGGAGCGCCCCGGTGACGACGATCGGGGAACGCCGGGGTGCCGACGATCAGGTACAAACGGCTGGCGCGCGTACGGGCCCGTATGGCCCAGTCACTCGCGGACGAACCGTGCGAGGCGTGCCAGTCGGACGACGAACCGCTCACCGAGAACGAGTACGCCGACTACCTCGCCGAACTCGACGGCGACGTCTGGGAGGTCGTCGACGGGCACCACCTCGAAGGAACCTACGAGGTCGACGACTTCAGGGACGCCATGGAGTTCGCCTACGAGGTGGGCGAACTCGCCGAGGAGGAGTGGCATCACCCCGACATCCACTTCGCGTGGGGCGAGGTGCGCGTCGAGATGTGGACCCACAAGATCGACGGCCTGCACAAGACCGACTTCGTGATGGCCGCGCGGATGGACCGCATCTACGAGGACTACCGGCCCGAGTGACGCGGGGGCCGCCGACGTGACGCGCCGGTTCCCGGCGCGACCGCCCGCCGAGGAGCGCGCCGCACCCCCGCCCGCTCACTCGTCGGTGACGACCTCGGCGAAGGCGACGTTGGGTCGGACGGTGTCGATCTCGACCGTGACCGTCTCGCCGGGGCGGCCGTCGGGCACGATCACGACGTAGCCCCGATCGACCTTCGCGAGGCCGTCGCCCTGCTCGCCGGTGGTCTCGATCGTGACCTCCCGGACCTCCCCCTCGTCGACCGGCGGCCCGTCGGCCCGTCGGGAGCGGGACCCCCGCCCGGCCGTCTCGCCGCCCCCGGTCGACTCCGAGGACGTGTTCGCGGTGGCGTGATTGAACACGCCGATTCGGTAGGTCTCGCCGGGGACGACCGCGTCGGCGTCGATCTCGCTCGCGGGGATCTCGACGACGGGCCGCCCGTCGCGTTCGGTGACGGTCGCGCTGAACAGAGTACGAAGAGAGTCCGGGACGTGCGTCATGAGAGATGTTCTCTCCTGCGGTTGGGTGAGGAACGTCAAAATACCATCGCATACTGACGGGTCAGAATCACGTCCGATGAACTGGCGGATCGCGCGTGGTACGTCGACGGACCCGAACCGCGGGTAGTGCGCGGCCCCGGACGCCGAGGCCGCCGTCTCGAGGGCGATCAGGGTTCGATCACGCGTTCTCGGGCCTGCCCCACGGCGCGACCCCGGACTGGTAGAGGACGACCGCCATCCCGACGGCGGCGTAGAGGAGTCCGACGCCGACGCCGACCGTCGTGGTCGCCGAGACGTAGACGTACACCCCCTGGGCGAGAAAGAGGGCGCCCGACGCTCCGGTGACGAACCGGCTGTTCCGCGCTCGCTCGGACAGTCCCACGACGGCGACGAGGACGGCGGCGGCGAGGTAGATGGCGACCTGCGGGGCCGGTTCGTCGACGACCGGCCACTGCGAGGCGCCGGCGACCAGCAGCACGGCGCCCGCGAGGAGGGTGGTTCGGTCGACGATCACGCGCGCACAATCGCCAGGCGCCCTCTTCAAGCTAGCGGACGCGGGTCGTCAGTCCGTCTCCCCGTCGAACGCGGGGTGGAACAGGTCCTCGATCCGACACTCGAAGAAGGCCGCGAGTTTGAACGCCAGTTCGAGGGAAGGGTCGTAGCGCTCGCGCTCGATGGCGTTGATCGTCTGCCGGGTGACGTCGACCGCGGCCGCGAGGTCGGCCTGGCTCAGTCCGGCGCGGTCCCGACGCTCGCGAAGGTCGTTGTTCATGAGCGCGAGCGGAGCCACGCGTAGGCGACGCCGAAGACGGCGAACAGCGCCACGTAGCCGTACAGGGCGCCCGAGATCATCGGCGGCACCTCGTAGAGGTCCAGCGCGGTCACGAGTCGCGCGGTCGACGCGCCGACGACGAGGACCGCCGCGGCCACCAGCATCGTCACCTGGCTGGCGCGCCGTTCGAGCGCCCGGTCGCGCTCGTCGAAGAGCGACCCGGACGTCCCGAACCAGATCCCGAAGAACGCGAGGATGCCGATCCAGTAGACCGCCTCCCCGAGGAGGGGGCGGTCGAAAAAGCGGAGGGCGAGCCCGAGGGCGACCGCCACGGCGATGCAACCGAACATCAGCCGCCGGTACGTCCGTCGTCTTGAGAGCCGATTCGTCGTGGAGGTGTTCGTCCGTGACATCGGTATCACGCTCGGCGAGCATGGAAAGCTCGCTTTACAGTAAAGCATCCTTTACACACGGAGTTAAACGTTTCGGCGCGGCTCCCGGTGGTGCCGCTCTTCGGCGGCGTCGATAGACACCAGTGGCTACCAGTGGTCGTCGACGGGGCCGTCAGTGGGTGTCGGCGGTCGTCGACGGGGGCGCTCCGATCACCACTCGCCGTCGAGCGCCGCCAGCAGCGCGTCGACGTCCGCCTCGGTGTTGAACGCGTGGATCGAGGCCCGGATCGCGTCGGGGTCGGAGAGCGACCGGACGATCACATCGTCGTCAGCGAGTCGCTCGACGGTCGCCTCCGGGTCCGGGACGTCGACCGTGACCAGCCCCGTCTCGGGCGTCGACGGACTCAGGACTCGATCCGCGGGCAGGCCGTCGACGAACCGCGAGGCGAGCCTGTGGATGCGCTCCTCGATCCTGTCGAGGCCGACGGCATCGATCGTCTCGATGGCGGTCTTGAGCGCGACGTGGGGCGCCGGGCTGGTGGTGCCGACCTCGAACCGCGCGGCCCCGGGTTTGAGTTCGTAGGGATCGGCGGCACTGTCGGCGACGCTCCGGTAGCCGATCGCGGCCGGGTCGAGGCCGTCCACCACGGCGTCGTCGACGTAGAGGAACCCGCCGCCCCAGAGGCCGAGCAGCCACTTGTGGCCCGCGGCGGCGACGGCGTCGGCGCCCCACTCGGTCACGTCGACCGGCATCTGGCCGACGCTCTGGACCCCGTCGACGAGGACGAACGCGCCGGCGTCGTGGGCCATATCGACCAGTTCCCGGATCGGGACGCGCGTGCCGTAGGTCCAGGTGGTCGAACTCACGCAGACGAGCCGCGCGCCGTCGACGGCCTCGCGGAAGGCGTCGAGATCGAGGCGCCCCGCGTCGCTCTCGACGACGCGGACCTCGACGCCCGTGGTCCGCGCGAGGCGCTGCCAGGGCAGGATGCCCGCGGGGTGCTCGAAGTCGGTTCGGACGACGACGTCGCCCGGTTCCCACGCGATCGAGCCGGCGACGCGGTTGATCCCGTCGGTCGTGCTCTGGGTGAGTGCGATCTCGTTCTCGCCGGCGCCGAGGAAGTCCGCGACGGTCGCCCGCGACTCCTCGTAGGCGTCGAACGCCACGGGGTACATCCCCTCTCCGCCGGGCGCCTCGAACTCGTGGCGGGCGAGGAACGACTGGGCCGCCTCGACGACGCGCCGGGGGCTCGGGCTGCTCGCCCCGGTGTTGAGGTACGCCACCTCCTGGGCGGCGGGGATGTCCTCGCGGAGGTCGGCCGGGTTCATGCCGCCGCCTCCGCGGACGCCGGCGTCGAGTCACCGATCGGGGGTCGCGTCTCGTCCATGGGAGACGTAGCGACCAGGACGGGTAAGAAACGTCGGGTCGACGCGGGTGTTCTCGAACCGGACGCGGCCGCCGGCAACCGGCGAGGACGACGAGATCGACGAACCGACGAGACGACGAGACGCCGAAGCCGCTGCCGACCGGCGAAACCGTCGTAGGCGTGGGGCCCTTACCCCCGAACATGAGCAGCGACTGGGCGGACGCGATACGGCAGCAGCGCGCCGAGAAGGACGAGTACTTCGGGTCGGACCAGCACTCGCCGATCCCGACGGACGAGCGCGACGACTTCGACGGCCTGTCGTACTTTCCGGTCGACGAGGCGTACCGCTTCGAGGTCCCGCTACACGAACACGACGAGCGGGAGTCGGTGACGGTCGGGACGAGCACCGGCGGGGAGCGCGAGTACCTCCGGTGGGGCGAGTTCCGCGTCGAGGTCGAGGGCGAACCGGTCGCGATCCAGGCCTACAAGAGCGACCCCGACGACGACCGGCTGTGGGTCCCCTTCCGCGACGCCACGAGCGGCGAGGAGAGCTACGGCGCGGGGCGATACCTCGACCTGGAGGTCGAAACCCACCGCACCGGCGAGGGGACGTGGATCCTGGATTTCAACCTGGCGTACAACCCGACCTGCGCGTACTCCGACCGGTACGAGTGTCCGCTCCCGCCGTCAGAGAACTGGCTCGACGTGCCGATCAGGGCCGGCGAGAAGACGTACCACTGACGGCGGTCGGGGGGCGGCCGACGAGCCGTGCCCGCCTCGGCCTAGTCACCGCTACGTGGGGCCGTCTGGGGCCTGACGCTCCCGGTTTCGTGGTAGACGCCGCCGACGAGCACGACCCCGGCGAACACCGGAACCACCGCGCACGCCGCGTACAGCGCGGCGAAGCCGACCGGGTCGACGAGCGGGAGCGCTACCATCGGGCCGAGGGCGCCGCCGAGGTCGCCGAAGACGTTGTTCGTTCCCATCGCCCGCCCGGTGCGATCCGCCGGAGTGAGATCGGCCAGTAGCGCCATCAGCGGCCCGCTCGTGCCACCCTGTCCGGCGCCGATGAGCACGCACGCGAACACCAACTGCGGAAGCGTGTCGGCCATCGACAGTGCCAGGAACCCGCCGGCGGTGACGGCGAGGAAGACGAACAGCGTCGGCATCCGCGAGCCGGTGACGTCGCTCACCCGGCCGCCGCCGATGGTGAACCCGGTGGCCGAGAGCACCGTCACGGCCATCATGAGCCCCGACATGCCCTGCGGGCCGTACCCCCAGACGCCGATCCCGTTCTCGCCGAGGAACAGTACGAGCGTGGCGAACAGCGCGCCGAGGTAGACGAAGAAGATCGCGAAGTTCACCAGGCCAATCGTCAGCGTCGGGAGGCTCGTGTCGAGTTCCCACGGCCTGACCGCGGTCTGGTGGCCGGAGACGTGCGTCTCGGGGACGAGCTCGTAGGCGACGAGCGTGGCGAGGAAGGCCAGCCCGGCGGCGGCGCCGAAGGCGGCAGTGATGCCGTAGACGTCGCTGACGACGCCGCCCATGACCAGGCCGGAGGGGAAGCCGAGCATGATCCCCCCGCGGACGATGCCCATGCTCATGCCCCGCGAGCCCTCGTCGCTGACGTCGGCCGCGATGGTGTAGGCGGTGGCGAACACCATCGCGCTCCCGAGCCCCCAGACGATCCGCGCGCCGACGAACCACGCCGCCGGCAGCGACGATCCCATGGCGACCACGTAGCCGAGCGTCCCGACCGTCTCGACCAGCATCCCGGCGACGAGCGGGGTGCGGGTGCCGATCCGGTCGATCAGCGACCCGGCGGGCGCGTTGGCGACGATGCGGGTGAACCGGTTGGCGCTCAGGATCACGCCGACCAGGAACGGCGAGATGCCGATGACCGTCCCGAGGTTGGGGAGGATCGGAAAGACGACCCCGCCGCCGAACCCCACGAAGAAGGTGCTGACGACGACCGCCACCACGACGGAGCGATCCGTCGTCACGCGGTCACCCCCGGCCGATGCGGTGACGTGTCGGTAGGTCCCTGCACGTGTGTTCCGTAGCCCACTGGAGCGACCAGCCGCAAAAGTGCTCCCGTTTGCGGATGATTTCGCGGCGAAACCGGAGCCCGCGTCGGGCCCCGCTCGCCGTCCCGGCTCGCCCGACGCCGGTTTCGTCGACCGCTCCCGGTGCGCCGGTCGCCCCTTTCGCCGACCGCTCCCGGTGCGCTGACCGCCGACTCCGCCGACTCCGCTCGGCCCGCCGGACGGACGTTTCGAAACGGTTTTTCGCCGCCTCGGCAACGCCCGAACGTGAACTGGCGGTACCGCCACACGGTCCTCGCTCTCTGTACGCTCGCCTTCTTCGGTACCATGGTCGCGCGGCTGGTGATCAGCCCCGTCGTCCCCGACATCACCGCGCAGTTCGACGTCTCGAACGGCACCATCGGGATCGCCCTCTCGGGCATGTGGGCGGCCTACGCCCTCTCGCAGTTCCCGAGCGGGATCCTCGGCGACCGCTTCGGCGAACGAACCGTGATCCTCGCAGCGGTCGGCGGGACGGCGATCACGAGCCTCGGGCTCACGCTCGCCCCCTCGTTTCCGCTGTTCGCCGTCTCGACGGTCCTGCTCGGCGGGGCCGCCGGCCTGCACTACAGCGTCGCGACCACGTTTCTCACCCGGCAGTTCGAGGACATCGGACGGGCGATCGGCGTCCACGTCGCCGGCGGCCCGCTCGCCGGGCTGCTCGCCCCGACCGCCGCCGCCGTCGTCGGCGCACGCTACGGGTGGCGGACGGCCATCGCCCTCGGCGTCGTCGTCGCCGTCCCCGTCTTCGCCGCGTTCGCGCTCGCCGTCCGGCCGACCGAGCCGCGCCGCCCCGACCAGCCCCTCCGGGAGCGCCTCGAACCCGGGGCGATCCGCGAACTGCTCTCACGCCCGGAGATCGCGTACACGACCGCGCTGGCCGTCATGGGCGCGTTCACCTGGCAGGCGACGGCCTCCTTCCTCCCCACCTTCCTGGAGGTCTACCACGGCCTGTCGGGCACGACGGCGGGGCTGCTGTTCTCGGTGTACTTCGTCGTCCACGGCGCCACCCAGCCGGTCCTCGGGAGCGTCTCGGATCGGTACTCGCGGGAGCCGGTCATCGTCGGGACCATGCTCGCGGGTATCGTCGGATTCGGGGCACTCGTCCTCGGGTCGGGGCTCCCCGTCGTGGTCCTCGGGGTGGGCTTCGTCGGGCTGGCGATGAGCTGGGGCGCCCCGCTCCAGTCGCGGTTCATGGACGTCCTCTCCGACGCCGAGCGCGGCGCCGGCTTCGGGCTGGTCCGGAGCACCTACATGATCGTGGGCGCGACGGGGAGCGTCGTCGTGGGGGTCGTCTCGGACCTGCTGGGCTGGGCCGCCGCCTTCGGCCTCCTCTCGGTCGTCATGGGCCTCGGCTTCGCGACGCTGCTGACCAACCGGGTGCTCGACCTCGGCTACTGAGCGAGACGGGGAGTCGATCGCCATGAAGGGTAACACATTTGATACCGCCGTGAGCACCGGGCCGTGATGTCCCTCCACTGGAAGCCCGATCGGGGGTTGGGCCTCCGCATGGGTGCCGCCCTCGTCCTCGTCGTGGTCCTCCCCGTGGCGTTCGCCTACGCCTTCGAGTTCCTCCTGAACACGGTCGGGGTCGCGCTCCTGGCGTTCGCGACCGAGAAGCCCTGGAACGGCCGGTTCTACCTCAGCCCCGGGCTCGTCCTCGGCGCCGTGGCCGTCGGCTTCGTCGCCCAGTACGTCCTCGCCGAGGGGGCGGCCCTCCGCGCGGTGGGCGCCCGGCGCGTGACGAGCGAGGGACGCCCCGCCCTCCACGAGACCCTGACGCGCCTCGCCCGCCAGGCCGATGTCCAGACGCCCCGCCTGGCGGTCGCCCGGACGTCGGTTCCGAACACGTTCACCGTCGGTCGCCGGCCCGACCGCGCCACGGTGGTCGTGACCACCGGCCTGCTGGACACCCTCGACGACGCCGAACTGGAGGCGGTGCTCGCCCACGAACTCGCCCACGTCAAGAACCGCGACGTGAGCGTGATGACACTCGCGTACTTCCTGCCGTCGCTCACCTACTTCGTCGCCGTGGCCGCCTACTTCGTCCTCGTGGGCGTGCTCAGGGCGCTCGGCGGGTTCCGCCACGTCGACGACGACGGCGCGAAGGGGCTGGTGGTCGTCGTGGTCGTCCTCGTCGTGAGCGCAGTCTGCACCCTGCTGGTGTCGGCGGCGTTCTGGGCGGCGAGCTACCTCCTCTTCCGCACCCTCTCGCAGTACCGCGAGTTCGCCGCCGACCGCGGCGCCGCCGTCATCACTGGCGACCCGGCCGCCCTGGCGTCGGCGCTCCGGGCACTCGACGACGGCATGAGCGACGTTCCCGACGCCGACCTCCGGGCGGCCGACGGCGGCGTCGAGGCGCTGTACGTCGCGCCGATCGACACCTACCAGTTCGGCGAGGAGCGCGAACTGATCAGCAGCGACGTGTTCCCGGCGACCCACCCGCCGATCGAGGCGCGCATCGACCGCCTCCGGTCGCTCGCACGCGAGGTCGAGGCCTGATGGGCCGGCGCCTCTCCCTCGGCCGACGTCTCTCTCGCGGCGGTCGCGGCTCCCTCGACCGTCGCACCTTCCTCCGGTCGGCGCTCGCGACCGCCGCGGTCGGGAGCGGCGTCTCGACCGCCGGGTGCGGCTACCGGCCCGGCGGCGGCGACCTCCGGTGGCGCGAGGGCGTCATGTTCAGGCTGACCGGGTTCGTCCCGTGCCCGGCCTCGGGTCTGGTCCTCGGGATCGAGGCCGAGCGAATGCGATACGCCTGGGAGTCGAACGCGTGGTTCCGCGGCGGCGGCGTGACCGGCTACGGCCGCCGCGGCGAGGTGGTGTTCTCCCACGCCGCCGACGCGGCGGTTCGGACGGCGACGCTCGACGACTCGCCGCCCGAGGACGCCGCTGGGGGCGACTCGCCGGCCCGCGACGCCACCCTCTACGTCGGCCGCGGCGACGGCGAGGTCACCGCCGTCGCCGTCCCGACGACGACCGAACGGGACGGCGACGACGAGGAGGACGCGGGCGACCCGATCCGTTGGCAGCGTCCCTACGGCGATCCCGACGTCGCCCTCACCGGGTCGGGCGACGGACCCGATAACGGCGGCGCCGATAACGACCGCGGCGACAGCGACGGTGAGGACGCCCGGTCTCGCACCGACTCGGACGAGGCGCCGCCCGGCGTCCTGGCGCTGGCGGTCGGCGACGACGCCGTCTACGCGGGGGGACGGGCCGGGCTCACGGCCTTCGACCGCGACGGGGCCGACCGGTGGACCCGGACGTTCGAGGCGCCGGTCGGGGCGGTCGTCGCGAGCGACCGCGGCACCTACGCCAGAGTCGGCGGTCGGCTCGTGGCGCTCGACGACGCGGGCGAGACCCGGTGGTCGTACGAGGTCGGCGTCGCGGACGGCAGCCGGGCCGCGCCGGTCGTCACCGAGCGGACGGTGTACGCCACCCGTCCCGGGGAGGTGGTGGCGCTGGCCCACGACCGGTCGGTTCGGTGGACGTGCGACGTCCCCCGCCCCCTCGGTCGCCCGGCCGTCGGCGGGGGGACGTGCTACGTGACGTCGCGGGGACGGCTCACCGCCATCGGAGGCGACGGCGAGCCGCGGTGGCGGTGGGACTCGAATCGTGGGATCGCAACCCCGCCAGCGGTCGCTGGGGACACGGCCTACGTCCTGACCGGCGACTCGCTGGTCGGGGTCGAAAACGGGACGGAGCGCTGGCGGGTGCCGCTCGACCGTCCGGAGGGGTTCGCGGGGAGGTACGGCCCCGCGGTCCTCGGGGAGACCATCGTCGCGGCCTCTGACACCGAACTCCGCGGGTACTGGCGCTCACAACTCCGCGAGGGCTCGGACTGGCGCCCGTGGTACTGAGTCGGAACGCCCCCTCGGCCGTCCCACGCTCCGTCGCCCACCTCACCCTGGTGATCCGTGATCTCTGGTGGTCCGTCACCTCCGGTGATCCCTCACCCCCGGTGGTTCGCCGCCCGTTGCCGAACCACCGTCGATGCCGATGGAAGGACCGCCGAACACCACCATGTCCGCAGTTTCATCGGTGATAGAGTATCTAATTATTTATATAGAACTATCCCGGCGCTGGTATTGGTTAGTTAGGCCGCAACCGATAGATCCCTCTTATAGCCGTGAATAGATTAGTATTGGCACGATCCGTCGGCTACTGTCGTATGAACGTTCGGGAATCTAAATGGAATTGTTACATTTTTCCGGGATCGAACGCGATACCGTCGTGGTTGGAGGAGCACCACGGGAGGCGGCGGGTCGTCGGGGGCGCGGTCGGCGGTGCGGGGTGCCCCGTCCCCCCTCGCGAAACGAGTCCGGAGGCGAGCGCTTAACCGGCGGCCGACCGAGCCACGCCCATGGACGAGGCCGCACTCGAACTGGGGACGGACCAGATCAGATACGAACGGGACGGGCCGGTCGCCTACGTGACGTTCGACCGCCCGGAGAAACACAACGCTCTGACCGGCGAGATGTCGGCGGCGTTCGGGCGGGCCCTCCGGCACGCCGACGCCGCCGAGGCGGTGCGGGCGATCATCGTCACCGGTGCGGGCGACGAGGCATTCTGTGCCGGGGGCGACCTCGAAGAGCACATGCCCGGCATCGAGGTCGACGGCGGCGAGGGTGGCACGGAGGACGAGGGCACCCGGGAGAACGAGGGGGACGACGGCGGGAACGACATCATGTTCCGCCACGACCACCTGACGACGCCGGTCGTCGCCGCGGTCAACGGCTACTGCGTCGCCGCCGGCATGGAGTTCCTCCAGGCCACCGACGTCCGGATCGCGGCCGAGCGCGCGGAATTCGGCCTGCAGGAACCGCGGTGGGGGCTCTCCCCGATGGGCGGGTCCCACGTGCGCCTGCCGCGACAGCTCCCGTACTGCCGCGCGATGGAGTTCCTGCTCACCGGGGATCTGTTCTCGGCCGAGGAAGCGAAAGAGGCCGGCCTGATCAACCGGGTCGTCCCCGACGGGGAGGCGCTGGCGCACGCCGAGGACGTCGCTGCGAAGATCGTCCGCAACAGCCCCCATGCGGTTCAGAAGATCAAGGAGACCGTGGTCCGCACGCGGTACGCCGAGGAGGAGGAGGCGTTCCGCCTGGAGACCGAAATCGCGAGGGACGTGTACGACCACGCCGACGCCGCGGAGGGCCTCGCGGCGTTCGCCGAGCGTCGGGAGCCAGGCTACGCCGTCGACTGGACTCCCTCCCGGCGCGAGGGTGAGTCGGGAGACGACGCGGACGGCTGATCCGGCAGCAACCGACCGAAGAAGCGACCGGGAACCGGCGCCGGCGCCTGCGGCGGCTCAGTCCCCGTCTGCGCCGAGCCCTTCCCGCTCGCGGAGTTCGACGCGGCGGACCTTCCCGTTGCGCGTCTGGGGGAGGTCGTCGACGATCTCGATCGCCCGGGGGTAGGCGTACAGCGCGTACTCCTCCCGGACCCGCTCCTGCAGCGCCTCGATCAGTTCCTCGGAGGGATAGACCCCGTCGGCGAGGGCGATGAACGCCTTGGGCACCTCGCCGCGGTCGGCGTCGGGAATCCCGATCACGCCCGCGAGGTCGACCGCGTCGTGGCCCGAGAGGATCGACTCGATCTCGCCGGGGCCGACCCGGTAACCCGAGCAGTTGATGACGTCGTCGCGGCGTCCCATGAAGAAGATGTTCCCGTCCTCGTCCATCCGCGCCAGGTCGTCGGTTCGCAGCCAGCCGTCGCGAACCGTGTCGGCCATCGCCGCCTCGCGCTTCCAGTAGCCGTCGAAGCAGGCGGGGTCGCCGTCGTAGCGGACGACGAGTTCGCCCGCCTCGCCCGGCGGTTGCGCCTCGCCGGTGTCGGGGTCGACGACGCGCAGGTCGTGGCCGGGCATCGGTCGCCCGACCGAATCGAGCGGGGCGTCGTACAGCGCCGAGCAGGTCCCCACCGGCAGGGTCGCCTCGGTCTGGCCGTAGCTGCGGTGGATCTCGACGCCCGGGAACGTCTCGCGGAGCCACTCGTACTGCTCCCGGTGATACGACCCCGTCATCGCCACCCGGAGGTCGAGGTCCCCGTAGCGCGAGGGGTCGTCGACCGAGGCCCGGAGCTGGGAGAGCGCCGGCCCGACGAAGGCGACGGTCACGCCGTGCTCGGCGAACAGCCGCATGGTGCGCTCCGGGTCGAAGCGCTCTGCCACGTCGCCGAGGATCGTGTGGCCGTAGTAGAGGACGGGCAGGGTGTACTGCAGCGACGCGATCCACCCCCAGGCCGCGGGCATCCAGGCGACGTGGCCGGCGTCGAGGTCGAGGTTGCACATCGACAGCGCGTAGGTGGGCAACATGCCGAGGACGGTGTGGTGGCCGTGGCAGACGCCCTTCGGCTCGCCGGTCGTGCCGCTCGTGTAGAGGACGAGCGCGGGGTCGTCCGGGTCGGTGGCGACCGTCTCGAAGGCCTCGCGGGGGATCGCCTCCCTCCCGTCGTCGGGGCCGCGTTCGGCCCGGGCGTACGCCGTCTCGTCGCCCCGGGGGTCGGTGCCGACGACGAGCACCGGACCGAGCGTGTCGGCCGCGGCGCCCGTCGCCGCCGCTCGCACGGCCGCGAGGTTCGGTTCGGTGACGACGCACGCGGCGACGCCGCAGTCCGCGAGGCGGTGCTCGACGGCGCCGGTCCCGAACTTCGGACTCAGCGGGACGACCACCCCGCCGAGCTTCCACGTCGCCACGAAGCCGACGACGGTCGAAGCGCGCTGCTCGGCGGTGATCGCCACCCGGTCGCCGCGCTCGACGCCCCGCGCGCGGAGGAACGCCGCGAGGCGGTCGGCCCGCGCCCGCAGGTCGGCGTAGGTGAGCCGCTCGCGGTCCCCGGCCTCGTCGACGGCGACCATGGCGAGGCGGTCGCCGTCGTGGGCGGCCCACCGGTCGCAGAGGTACGTCGCCGCGTTGAGGGTGTCCGGGATCTCCCACTCGAAGGCCTCCCGCAGGTCGTCGAGCGAGTCGGCGTCGTACTCGTCGAATCGGTACGCCGCGAGCGACGGCTCCGGCCACTCGGCGGGGCGGTCGCCGCCCGCCGATCCGCCCCCGTCCGGTCGGTCCCGCCCCGTCATCGCGCCGCCTCTCCCCCCAGCGGCGTCCCGTCGTGCTGGCCGATCGCCTTCCACTCGATCGCGAGCCGGTCGATCATGGTCGGTGGTCGCCGTTCCCTCGCATAAGGGTTGGGTTCACCCGACTGCCGCGACCGCCGCCGCGGGGGCGGCGAATATCAAACGCTATGTGGGTGTTGTCCCAGCGGTTGCGTATGCGGTTGCTCACCCCAGACGTGGTCCCGGAAGCGGCGCGCGAGATCAAGGCGGACGCCCGCACCTTCGCGGAGGAACACCTCCTGCCGAACGCCGCCGAGCACTTCGAGTCGGGGGCGTACCCCCACGACCTCGCCCAGAAGGCCATCGACGCCGGCCTCGCCTGCCAGGGCATCGACGAGGCGTACGGCGGCCGCGGCCTCTCGGCGGCCCAGCAACTGGCGATCGACGAGGAGTTCTTCCGGGCCGACGCCGGCCTCGGTCTGGCGATCCAGGGGCGGACCTTCGGCGCCAAGATCCTGGAGCGCTACGGCACCGAAGCACAAAAGGAGGAGTACCTCCCGCCGCTGACGACCGGCGAGGCGTTCACCGGGATGGCCATCTCCGAACCCGAGACGGGCAGCGACATGGCGGGGATGCGGACCCGGGCCGAGCGTGACGGCGACGAGTGGGTGCTCAACGGGGAGAAGTACTGGATCGGCAACGGGATCGACGCCGACTGGATCACGGTCTACGCCCGCACCGACGACGGCGAGGACCGCTACGGCAACCACTCTCTGTTCGTCGTGCCGACGGACGCCCCCGGCTACGAGGCCGAGCACATCCCGGAGAAGATCGGCATGCGCGCCTCCCAGCAGGCCCACATCGTCCTCGACGACTGCCGGATCCCCGCCGAGAACCTGATCGGCGAGGAGGGTGACGGCTTCCGGATGGTCGCGGAGTTCTTCAACACCGGCCGGGTGATGGTCGGTGCCCAGGCGGTCGGCCTCGCGGCGGCCGCCATCGAGGAGGCCTGGGAGTTCGTCCACGGCCGCGAGGAGTTCGGGCGGACGGTCAACGAGTTCCAGTCCGTCCAGCACGACCTCGCGGACATGCGCACCGAGTTCGAGAGCGCGCGCTCGCTGGTCTGGCGGGCGGCGGAGAAACTCGACGGCGACGACGACGCGAGCGCGTGGGCCGCGATGGCGAAGGTGAAGGGGACCGAGACGGCGGTCGACTGTGCGGAGACCGCCATGAGCCTCCACGGCGGCCGGAGCGTCCTGAACGAGCGCCGCATCTCGCGGATCTACCGTGACGTGCGCCACCCCATCGTCTACGAGGGCGTCAACGAGATCCAGCGCGACCTGATATACCGCAACTTCTGAGCCGGCGGGAGTCCAGGCGCGACGCGTGGACGCCGGCGCGACGCGTGGACGCCGGCCTGACGCCGGCGCGACGCCAGAACGGCGCCGGGCCGGAACGCCGGTCAGAACTCCCGCGCCGACCTGTCGAGGTCGACGCCGCTGGCGACGTCGGATTCGAAGTGCTCGGCGAGGTCGTCGAGGCTCCACCCGTCGGTGTCGTAGCCCCGGCGGACGATCTCGGGGTTCGAGACGACGCCGACCTCGTTGCCCGCCGCCCGGATGGTACAGCCGGTGACGTCGGTCGCCGCGTCGCTCAGGAGGTACGCCGCGACCGGCGCGACCTTCTCGGGGGGGATGTCCTCGGGGTCGACGCCGCGCTTGTCCTCCGGGATGGCCTCGACCATGCGCGTGAAGCCGAGCGGCATGAGCGCGTTGACCCGGACGTTGAGCCGCGAGAGTTCGATCGCCGCCGTGCGCGTCAGGCCCAGCACGCCCGCCTTCGCGCTGGCGTAGTTGACCTGACCCGGGTTGCCCCAGATGGCCGGGCTCACGACGCTGACGAACGAGCGCTGGGTGTCGAGGGCGCCGTCGTCGGTCTCGCCCGCGCGCTCGCGCCAGTGGGCCGCCGCGTTCCGTAGCAGGCAGAAGTGCCCCCGGAGGTGGACGTTCACCACGGCGTCGAAGTCGTCCGGCGACATCTTGTAGGAGATGCCGTCCCGGAGGATGCCGGCGTAGTTGACGAGGCCGTCGAGTCGACCGTGCTCGTCGACGACGTCGTCGACTAACTCGGCCGTGTACTCGAAGGAGCTGACGTCGCCGAGGTGGGCCGCGGCCTCGCCGCCGGCCTCGCGAACGGCCTCGACGGTCGTCTCGGCCGGGTCGTCGCCCACGTCGCCCTCGTCGTCGCCGGAGAGCGAGACGCCGAGGTCGTTGACCACGACCGTCGCGCCGTGGCGCCCGAGTTCGATCGCCGTCGCTTCCCCCAGGCCGCGACCGCCGCCGGTCACGACGAACACCCTGCCGTCGAGTCGCTGCGAACTCATTGGTAGGGCTTCCGAGGTCGGGGGGTTAACTGTTGGTGGACGCGTTCCGCGGCGACGGGCGACGGGCGAAAGCGACGGGCGACGGGCGAAAACGACGGCGGCCCGCGGCCTCAGACGCGCTCGATGATGGTGGCGATGCCCTGGCCGAAGCCGATGCACATCGTCGAGAGCGCGTAGTCGGTGCCGGTGCGCTGGAGTTCGTGGGCGAGTTTGCCGACGAGGGCGCCGCCGGTCGCGCCCAGCGGGTGGCCGTGGGCGATGGCGCCGCCGTTGACGTTGGTCTTCGCCCAGGGGGCGCCGGTGTCCTCCATCCAGGCGGCCGCGACCGAGGCGAACGC
>ENA-ORDC01001195-ORDC01001195.1-marine-metagenome-genome-assembly--contig:-NODE-1195-length-20393-cov-3.842735_pt1 | contig 20393 bp, 13 predicted proteins | sample MGYA00237783_ERZ508515 | MGnify/ENA primary metagenome ERZ508515 (study PRJEB26186, sample SAMN06268792) | marine metagenome | isolation source: Eden Landing Ponds, San Francisco, CA, USA | place... | reverse complement strand
AGAGTGAGCGCCGGGAGATCGAGTCGATCCACCCGGTCGGCCGGCTCGGAAAACCCGAGGACGTCGCAAGCGCGGTCGCGTTCCTCGCGAGCGACGAAGCCGGGTTCGTCACGGGCGCGAACCTCCTCGTCGACGGCGGCCGCTCGGCCGTGATGCAGGACGGGACGCTCCCGGACTACCGGGCGCGGCGAGAGGCTGACCCAGGCGCGAGCGACGATCGGGAGGACGGCAGGTGACGCGAGTCGCCACCGACCCGACGGTCGTCGCGTACGACGACGAAACGGGACGGCTCACGGTCGAAGCCGCCGCCGCGGATGACGCGGACGAACCGCTCGCCTCCGGCACCGTCGGCGTTCGACTCGCCGACGCAGCGGGGGCGGAGAGCGCGTCTGCCGCTCTCGACGTCGACGTGTCGCTCTCGGCTGTCGACGCCGGACTCGACGACAGAGACCACGGCGCCGTCGACGTCACCGTCGCGGTCGAGAACCGCTCGACGGAGCCGATTCGACTCCAGGCGATAGACGTCCTCGACGGGGCGACGCCGTTCGGACCGACAGACCGGGCGTTCGTCCACGGCTATCAGTCGTGGACGCCGACCGCGACGCTGCGCCTCGACGAGTCCTTCCCCGAGGAGAAGCCGGCTGACCGGCCCCAGATGGTCGACCTCGCCGCGCCGCGCGACGCGACGACGAGTCACGCCGTCACGGCGCTCTCGGGCGACCCCGGCCGGCTCGCGCTCGGCTTCCTGGAGCACGACGCCTACCTGACGCGGTTCGACCTGCGGACCGATTCGGAACGGGACGGGACGTCGCTCACCGCGGTCTGCCCGCTCGACGGCGTCGAACTCGCTCCGGGCGACCGCCGCGAGAGCGCGACGCTCCGAATCGACGCCGGCCGGCCGGTCTCGGACGCCCTCGCGGACCTCGCCGACGCCGTCGGCGACCGGATGGACGCGCGGGTCCCCGAGTCGGCGCCGACCGGGTGGTGCTCGTGGTACCACTACTTCACGGACGTCACCGCCGCCGACGTGCGCGAGAACGCCGCCGACGCGGCGTGGGCGGAACTCACCCGCCCAGACCTGCTGACGGCGTCGCTCTACGAACGCGTCGACGCCGCAACCAGCACGCGGAAGGACGACGCGGCGGTCAAGGGACTGGCCGACCGCATCGCCCCGAAACTCGCTCGCGACGACGACCATCGCGATCGTTTTACTCGCGATGAACTCTCCGATATCGTCGCGAAATCCGCCGACGATACCGAGGAGTACGACGATGTCACCTTCGGCGAAACGGCTCGCGAGAACGTCCTCGACCGGCTGTGGTCCATCGCCCGCACCGTCCCGGACGACGTGCCGAACGTCTCGACCATCGCCGACGACCGGGACGCAGCAAGCGACCTCATCGAAGGGATGCGCGAGACGGACATCATCTCGCCGCCGACGGACTGCCTCGCACCCATCACGGCGGAACTCATCGAACAGGGGCTTCGCAAGGAGTACGACGCCGACTTCTACGCGGCGTCGACGCGCGACGCCTCCGTTCACGGCGGCGACCCGTTCATCGTCGAGGCGGGCATCGCCTACGGCGGCGACGTCGAGAGCGAGGGGAAAGCCGAGGTGATGCGCTTCGCCAACCGCGTCCCGCTCGTCTACCAGCGCGGGGCCTGCGCCACGACCGACGTGGTGAAGTCGATCAACTGGCGCAACTACAACCTCGACCAGCCCGGCGGCTCGGGCATCCCGAACGGCCCCGCCGTGATCATGGTCCACGTCGCCTCGACGAACGTGCCGTTCACGAGCGAGTCGAAAGACGCCGTGGCGAACGTCCCCGAACTCGAATCTGAGATCGAACTCGCCATCCGCGAGGCCGCCCGCGAGCTGAAATCGTTCCTCAAGAAGCGACGCTCGATGCAACAGCGCCGCGAGAAACAGGACAAACTCGCGACGATTCTCCCGGAGATGGCGACGAAGCTCTCGGAGGTCACCGGCAGGCAGCAACTGAACATCGACGATTCGCTCGCGCGGATCATGAACAACGTCCTGATCGAGCGCCAGCGCGACGGCGACACCGTCCGACTGGTCGTCGAGAACAACTCCGACCGCGCGGCGGACGTGGAGATAACCGACATCGTCGCCGGCGGCGAGCCCGTGCTCGCGAACGGCGACGCGAGCGTCGTCGAGATGGACGGCGAGTGGTTCGTGAAGTGGTCGGCCTCCGTCTCCAGCGGCGACGAGGCCGTCCTTGAGTACGACGTGAGCGCTGACGCGGAGTTCGAGATCTCGGTCGACGGGATCGAAGAGGAACGCATCACGGTCGACGCCTGATCTACCGACCCACCAAAACCACAACAAGACCATGAGCACGGACACAGACGCGGACGCGAGAGAACAGTTGATCAGCCTGGCCGAGGAGTTCTACGGGCAGTTCGAGGAGGGGGACGTCCCGACGATGCAGATCCCGACCCGGACGAAGTCGAACATCGAGTACGACGAAGAGAAAAACGTCTGGGTGTACGGCGACCGCAAGAGCACCCGGTCCGCCAAGACAATCTCCGGTGCGGAGAAACTGCTGAAGGCGACCTACACCATCGACTTCCTGGCGCGCCAGCTCGACCAGGACCGCTCGTCGACCCTGCGTGAACTCTACTACCTGAGCGAGTCGTGGGACCTCGACGAGGCGCAGTTCAACACCCAAGACGAGTCGAACAACCTCATCGAAGACCTGGAGATCGTCTCGGAGGTCAAACGCGAGGACTTCCACATGCGCCCGGAGGAGTCGGGCGCGAAGGTGATGGGGCCGCTGCTCCTGCGCGAGCAGACCAACCGCGGCGACCGCGAGATTCACTGCCAGGACGACGTGGGCCAGGGCGGCTACCAGATCCCGAACAACCCCGACACCATCGAGTTCCTCGAGAACGACGCGGAGTTCGTCCTCTGCGTGGAGACCGGCGGCATGCGCGACCGCCTCGTCGAGAACGGCTTCGACGACGAGCACGACGCGCTCGTCGTCCACCTCGGCGGCCAGCCCGCGCGGGCGACCCGCCGGCTAACGAAGCGACTGCACGACGAACTCGGCCTGCCGGTCACGGTCTTCACCGACGGTGACCCGTGGTCGTACCGCATCTTCGGCTCGGTCTCGTATGGTTCGATCAAGAGCGCGCACCTCTCGGAGTATCTCGCGACGCCGGAGGCGCAGTTCATCGGCGTCCAGCCCGAGGACATCGTGGAGTACGACCTGCCGACGGACCCGTTGGCGGACTCGGACGTCAACGCTCTCGAATCAGAACTGGAGGACCCGCGCTTCCAGACCGACTACTGGGAGGAACAGATCGAACTCCAGCTCGACATCAACAAGAAGTCCGAACAGCAGAGTCTGGCCTCCTACGGCCTGGACTTCGTCACCGACACGTATCTGCCCGAACGCCTCTCCGAGATGGGCGTGCTCTGAAGCCCGCCGCTGTTCTCACCCCTCCTGCGGGACCTTGGCCCGAGCGCCGAGTGCGGTCACTGCGAGCCCCAGCAAGAGCCCGTAGACGAGATGGCCGACGAGCGGGCGCGGGGCGAGATACGGGACGCTCGGCGCCGCTGTCAGGGAGACGGCGCCGAGCCAGAGCGGCCAGAGGACGACGATGTTGACGGCCCAGAGTGCGGCGCCGTAGGCCACTCCGCCGACCGCGCCGGCGGTGTAGCCGTCCAGAAACGAGACCAGCCTGGGTCCACCGAGGACGGCGAAGAAGGCGCCGAAGAGGACGCTGTGGAGGATGTGTGCGACCCAGCCGACCGAGAGGCTGGGATCGCCGAGCGTGTACATCGCGCCGATGGCGGTCATCCGGTCGAGCGCGAACTGGATCATGAGCCCGAAGACGACGCCGGCGACAAGCCCACCGACGAGGCCGTGCTGGAGTCTGGTCATCGGACTGTACGAGCCGAACGCGGACCTGGTTTCAGTCGCCATCGACAGGGCGGTCGCACGGGGGGTGAAAAACGATAGCTCGGACGCGACGGTCGTGTACACGTCCGTCACAGCCGCGGAGGCGGAAACACCGATCTCCGGGCGGCCGCTACAGTTCGTCCAGTACGACCGGGACGCCGCGACCGGCGACGTCCGCCGCGAAGGCGTCGCTGTCGGCCTCGAGCGCGTCGAACGTGTTGTAGTGGATCGGCAGCGTCAGGTCCGGGTCGAGCGCCTCGGCGAGGTCAGCGGCGTCGTGGCGGTCCATCGTGTACGACTGGGCGATGGAGGGGACAAAGAGCGAGACGTCGAGTTCTTCGTGGCCGGGGAGAACGTCGGAGTCACCGGTCCATAAGACGTTGGTGTCGTCGACGGCGGCGACGAAGCCACAGCCGATGCCCTCGGGGTGGATCGGCGTGCCGTCGTCGCGGACGTTCTTTCCGTCGGGGTCGTTGTACGCCGGCACCGTCCAGATCGGGACGTCTTCGACCACCAGTTCGTCCTCCATGCCGACCTCGACGATTTCGTAGGGCAACTCTTCGACCGGACGCAGGTCCCGCGACGAGTCTGTCACGTCGATACCCTCGTAGGCGAGGACCGTCGTGTCCTCGTTCGAGACGCGCTCGACGCCGTCGTCGTCGTAGTGGTGGATGTGCGTGATACAGACGATATCGGCGTCCTCCCCGCGGTAGTCCTGTCCCGGCGGGTGGCCGACGCCGGGGGTGTCGGGTTCCCAGGTGCCGTCGAGCGTGCCGTAGCGACCGGGGTCCATGTAGAGGACGGTGTCGTCGCTCTCGACGCGGAGTGTCGCGTAGCCGAGCCAGTCCACGGTCAGGCCGTCGTGTCGGGTCGTCATGTCGGACTCTGGGGCCCCGGGTCGCAAAGCCGTTGGGTTCCGAGCGGGACGCTCCGGTTCGCGGCAAGCGCGACTCTCCCGGACCGTCCACGCTCACCGGAACTCGGGGGACGGTCGCCGGGTCCCTCGACCGTAGACACGTCGCGACGAGGACTGCGCTGGGGGTCGGATACACACCGTCTCGAAGTCATGTACCCCACACCTACGTGCGCTATTCGTCGAATACTGTCTCCGACCGCTCGCGAAAGGTCCGCATAGTAATCCCGCGCGCCGAACTGCGACCACCCATGGGAGAACTGGAATCAGAAACGCAGACGACTCGCTCGGAGGCCGCGGCCTCACTCAGGGACCTGGCTGACCAGCTCGATGGGGACGGTGTCGTCACCCTCGAAATCGGCGGCACGACCGTGCAGGTCGAACCGAACGACCCGGTGACGCTGAAACTGGAGGGGGAGTCGGACTGGTCAGAAGGGGACGCGCGAGCGAAACAGAGCATCGAACTGGAACTGGTGTGGTGGCTGGAAGCCACGTCTGCCGCGGACGGGGAGTTAGACATACGGGAGTGAACGGGGCCGTCGCAGCCTGTCACTGCCGGTCGGCCAGCCGTTCGACCCGCTCCAGCGAGTCCGCGTCGGCGGGGTCTTTGTCCTCGCGCACCCCGAGAAAGCGCGGGAACCGCAGCGCGTAGCCAGCCGAGTAGGTGGGTGAGGCCTGGATCTCCTCGTAGCCGACCTCGAAGACGACTTCCGGGGCGATGTCCACGTCGGTGCCGTCCTCGCTTCGGACGTGCGGTTCGAGCAGGTCGGTGAGTTCGTCGAGTTCCTCGTCGGTAATCCCGGTCGCCACTTTCCCCAGCGTGGCGTAGCCGTCCTCGGTCGGCGCCGAGAGCAGGAAGGTACCGAGGACGTTCGCGCGCCGACCCTCGCCCCACTCGGCGCCCGTGACGACCAGATCCAAGGTCTCCACGTCGGGTTTGCGCTTGAGCCAGTTCTTCCCGCGGCGACCCGGCGTGTACGCCGAGTCGGGGTTCTTGAGCATGATCCCCTCGTGGCCGGCGTCGAGCGAGTCGGCCTCGATCTCGGCGATCTCGTCGGGGTCGTCGGAGACGACCAGGGCGGAGACGGCGTCAGTGCCGTCCGCGTCGAGGACCGTTTCGAGCCGGCGGTGACGCTCGGTCAGAGAGTCCTCGAGCAGGTCCTCGCCGCCCGCGTGCAGGCAGTCGAACGCGCGGAACTCGACGGTGACGTCCTCGCGGGCCTTCGCGACGTCGTGTTTCCGGCGGAAGCGCCGGAGGATCTCCTGGAAGGGGAGCGGCGACCCGTCGTCGGCGACGGCGACGACTTCCCCGTCGAGGATCGCCGATTCGTCGAGGGCGTCCTCGATGAACTCGACGACCTCGGGGAGCGGGTCGGTCACGTCCTCCATGTTGCGCGAGAAGAGGCTGATCTCGTCGACTGCCGCGTCGTAGTGGACCTGCACGCGAGCGCCGTCGAACTTCCACTCGACCGCCGCGCGGTCCCAGTCCTCGAGCGCCTCGGTGACCGTGCCGGCCTGGGCGAGCATCGCCCCGACCGGCCGGCCCACCTCGAGGCCGAGCGCGTCGAGGCCCTCGACGCCCTCGTCGCGGGCGACGACGGCCACCTCGCCGCAGTCGTTGGTCACCTGGAGCGCGCGCTCGACGTCTTCGACCGGGACGTCGAACGCCGCGGCGGTGGCGTCTCGAACCGATCCCTCACCGACGCCGATCCGCATCTCCCCGAGGACGAGCCTGGCGAGATACCTGGCTTCCACGGGGCTCGCGCGGTTGAACAGGCCGAAGAGGAGGTCTCGCTTGGTGTCCGTGCTGCCCGACCCGGCGGCGTCTGCCAGATCCCGGAGTTCGCTGTCGACCCCCGCGACGGTGAGTCCGCCCGCGTCGTCACTGGCTCCACTGTCATCGCCTCCGGTTCCGGCCCCGAACGCCGCCAGCCCCCGCTGGCCGCCCATGTCGTAGCTCGCCGCGACGGCGCCGATCTCGCCCTTCTCGGCCAGGCGCTGCTCGACGTCGGCGGCGGTGACGTTGTGTCCCGCCGCCTTCGCGATGGCCTCGTAGCAGAGGGAAGGCCCGACGTCGAGTTTCGTCGAATCGTGGGCGGGGAAGACCCGTCCCTGCACGAACCGTGCGACGACGGGCAGGTCCGTGCCGGCGTCGGCCAGCAAATCGGTGACCCGGCTGACGATCTCCCCGTCGGCGCTCTCGGCCTCGATAGCCTCGGCGCGCTCGGCGAAGGCGGCGAACTCCATCGACTCGTCGGTAGGCGACCCTGTGGTCTAAAACCTGCCGAACACCGTTCCGTCGGGCGAACGTCCGCCCTCGTCGCTCTACACACTCGCTCCACTCGAGCGGAGGCCGGCCCCGGAGACGGGGTCGGGAGCGTGCAGCGAGCCCCGGGCCTCGCCCGGTGCCGTAACCGTCGCGCTGTCGTAGATGCGCGTCATCTCCTTGGGATACGCTTCGTCGGGCGAACCGTCCCCGGTGAAGTCGAAGCGCTCGTTGCCGTTCGTGTCGAGATGAGGGACCGCGTACAGCATCGCCCCCTCGCTGAAGTTTCTGTCGAGGGCTATCTCGACGTCACTGTGTTCGCCCGGATCGAGATAGTCGCTGTGGCCGACGATTTCGCCCTCCGGCGACCCGACTCTGACGGAGAGGAACCCGCCGCTGGACAGCGAGGTCTGCTCGACCGTGACGGTCCCGTCCTCGACGGTCTGGTCAGCGAAGGTGACCTGCGCGACCGGCGAGGAGAGCAGGAGAATGACCACGTAGGCGACGGCGAGCATCCCCGCGGCGTGTTTCGCGCCGTCTTTGAGCGACCCTTCGCCGATCTGGCCGCCGATAAAGCCCGAGAGGACCGCCTGCACGAGCGCCGTGTGGAAAAAGACGAGCGTGTAGGCGGCCTTGTTCACCTTGCCGAAGCGGGCGAAGGCGGTCACGTCGACGCTCAGTCGGTCGGTGTTCTGCGGCGTCGGGACGTTGTTCGGCAGGCTCGGGACGAGCACCTCCTGGATCGCGCCGATGATGACCAGGAAGACGAGAAAGGAGATGTAGATGACGACGAGGTAGGTGAGCATCTGCTGGCGGCGCTTGCGCCGGAGCGTCAGCTCGGAAGCGGCCTGCTCCCCGGCGATCCGGAGGACCGGGCCGACGTTCCCGCTCGCCCGGAGCGCGTTGGTGAGCAGGGTCACCACGCGCGTCGTCGCCGTGGTTCGCACGCGGAGGCCGAACCGGCGGAGCGCGTCGTCGATGTTCGCTCCGTACTGCAGGTCCCGCCAGATGCGGTCGACCTCGATAGAGAGCGGCCCGAGGTCGCTCTCGCGGACCCGTTCGAGGCTCTCCACCATCGACATGCCGGCGTCGTTCAGGCTCGCCAGCCGGTCGAGCAGTTCCGGGAGCGCGGCCTCCATCTTCGCGATGCGACGGCTGTACAGCTCCCAGACGACGGCGAAGCTGATCAGGACGAACAACACCGCCTGCACGAGGATGTCGTCGAGCAACCGGATCCGCACGCCGCCGCCCTCGAACGCCCGGGGCGCCCGGAGCGCGACGGAGGCGACCGCGACCGGGACCGTGACGTAGAGGATGCTGGTCGGCCGGCGCATGAGCGTCTGTCCAGGCTGACCGAGGACGCGCTTGACCCGGGCGACCCGGTCGTAGGCCGCGAGTTGACCGCGCAGCGACCCCACGGCGCCCGCGGCGCCCGCATCACTCGCGGTGGCGGTCCCGCCGTCGGTCCGGCCGCGCTCGCCTCGCTTCGTCGGATCCGGGACCGAGTACCTGTCGTCGACGCCAGACCTGAGCGCGCCGGTGTTGCTCCCGCGGCCCACGCCGAGCAGTTCGAGTTTGCCCGAGAGGTAGATGATAAAGAGGACGTTGGCCAGCGGGATCAGCACGTAGGCGAGCAACTGGAGGAAAGAGAGCGTGTTCGCGGTGGTAAGGCCGAACACGAGGAGGATCGTCATCAGGAAGAGCGTCCCGGCGACGAGGGTCGTCACGTACGCCTCGGCGATGGTGGCGAGCAGTTCGAGGACCTCCTCCTGTCGGTCCTCCGCCTCCTCGCGGTAGCGTTCGTACTGGGCTCTGAGAAAGTCTGAGAGGTTGCGCCCGCTCTGGAGGACGCTCGACAGGTTCTCGGAGAACGTCTTGAACTGCTCGCTCGGCGTTCGCTGGCCGACGTGGCGCATCGAACTGACGACGCCCTGGCCGAACAGGTTCATCTGGCGGACGGCGACGGAGATCTCGTCGGCACCGTGGCCGTACACGCCGCGGTTGTCCGCGAGCGTTCCCAGCACCTTCGGAACGGCCATCCCGCCGCGCGAGAGCGCGTAGACGAACGCGACCGTCCGCGGGAGTCCCTCGTTGATACCGCGGCGGCGCACCTCGGCGCGGCTCCGCGGACGCTCCCAGCGATACCAGTAGGTCAGTCCGGCCACGACGAGTCCGAAGATGGCGCCACCGACCGTGAGGACTGCGAAGACTTGCCCCTCGCTCAGCGTCGGGACGACGACGAACGTCCCCAGCACCGCGGCCATCGCGCTCGGGAGCGTCTCGACGAACGCCGCGACGGCGGGCAACAACAGGAGCAGTCCCCCGGTGACGTACACCCCGAAGGAGACGCCCACGACCGCTGCCACGGCAGTGACGAGGTAGCTCTTGGCGGCGTAGGACCGGTAGGTCTCGTCGACGTAGGCGGCCCTCAGTCGCCGGCGCCGGTCCGGGGCCTCCTCCGGGACGTACCGGCTGAAGTACTGGCGGGCTACCCGGGTTATCCCGGCGTCGAGTCGGCGACTGTGGGGCACGAGGAAGACGAGGCCGACCAGCGCCGCGGCGACCACCAGCGGTGAGATTCCGATCAGGTTCATGGCTGTGGTCGTTACGACTCGAGGTCCACCTCGACGCTCGACTCCTCTATCATCTCGAGGACGTCCGCTTTGTCCGCGTAGTACTTGTTGACCATCGCGGTGAACCGGCGGTAGTCGGAGATGCCCTCCTCGGAGAGGTAGGTCAAAAAGCGCCGCCGGTTGCGCAGTTCGCGGCGCAACTCGCCCTGCGACCAGCCCTGTTCCTGTCGGATCTCCTCCAGGAGGTCGCTGTTGTTGCGCGTGAACGCGTCCTCGGTGCCCTGCCAGGCGTAGGTGTTCGAGTAGTCGAGTTCGCCCGTCCGCTGGTCGATGCCCTCGATCTCGGAGATGGACTTCGCGCGGCGGACGCGCTGGCCGCCCGAGCGCGTCAGCACCTGCACGCTGAGCACGTCCAGCGACTGCACCATCGGTCGGGGGACGTTGATCGGCTCGTTCTCCAGCCTGTTGATCACCGTCTGCACGGAGTCGGCGTGCATCGTCGAGAACGTCGTGTGGCCGGTGTTCATCGCCTGGAAGAGGGTGATCGCCTCCTCGCCGCGGACCTCGCCGACGATGATGTACTCGGGGCGATGCCGCAGCGACGAGCGCAAAAGATCGTACATCGTGATGTCGCTGTCATCCATGCGCTCGCGGGTGACCGACGAGAGCCAGTTGTCGTGATACAGCGACAGCTCGCGGGTGTCCTCGATGGTGACCACTTTCGAGCGCGGCGGGATGAACATCGAGACGGCGTTCATCGACGTGGTCTTTCCGGCGGCGGTCCCGCCGGCGAAGATCAGGCTCTTGTTGTTCTCGATGGCGAGCCAGAGGAAGGCTAACATTCGGTCGTCGTAGGTGCCGTACTCCATCAAGTCGACGGGGGTGAACGGCTCCTCGGCGTATTTCCGGATCGTGAAGGCCGACCCGCGCGGGGTGACCTCGTCGCCGAGGGCGAGCTCGACGCGCGAGCCGTCCGGGAGCGTCGTCGAGACGACGGGTTCGCTGACGCTGGCGTGGCGGCCCGACCGCTGGGCGAGCTGGACGACGAACTCGTCCAGGTCGTCTTCGAAGACGACGCTCGTCTCGACGTCGGTGTACTCCTCGTGGTAGACGAACACCGGGAGCCCCGACCCGTCACAGGAGATGTCCTCGACGTTCGGGTCGTGCATGATCGGGTCGAGTTTGTCGTAGCCGAGAAAGGTGCGATGCAGGTAGTAGAACAGCCGGTAGAACGTTTCCGTCTCCGTATCGACGCCGTACTCCTCAAGGCGGCGCCGGGCCTCCTCGCGGAGCGCGCCGACGGGGTCGTCGCTCACGTTCTCGCGGTACAGCAGCGGGTCGCGCACGTCGTCGAACAACCGCTCCAGCAACGCGAGTTCGTCCTCGTCGAGACTCGGCTCGACAACCTCGTAGCGGTGCTCGTTCTCCTCGTCGTCGTAGGACAGGGAGACGTACGCGAACGGAGCGTTGACCCAGTAGCGCTCGAGTTCGCGGCCCCGGTCCGGCGGCTCGTCGGCGACGAGTCGGCCGTGTCTCGACGGGTCGTAGTTCGGCACGTGGATCCGCGTCCCGCCGACCGCGGCGACCGTCCGCGAGAGCCACCGCTTAAGGGTTCCGGCCCGACCGGTCGCTCGCTGCTGGGGCTCTCCCGCGGGGCCACCCTCGCCCTCGGGGCCGCCGTCTCGTGACATGGTCTCCGTGTGGTTACACGAGATTGACCGACCGGACACTTAAACTCGAACCCCCGGTAATCAGGGATGAAACTGGCTTCCGGACGTCGGAACCGCGTCGGCGTCGCGCGCCGGCCGCTCGGCGAGGCTCGCTCGGTCACGGTCGATCGCTATAATTCGGTGATATCACCAATCTATATACGCGGAGACGGCCAGGGTCGGGACATGGTAACGTCGACAGTCGCGCTGGCGGTCACGGCGGTTGTGCTCGCGGTCTTCGCGGGGCTCGGGACGTGGTATTCGCGGGGTCGGGTGGGTTCGGTCGAGGACTTCATTTCGGCGCGGGACTCGGCCGGTCCGGGAGTCATGACGGCGACGCTCGTCGCCTCCAGCATGGGGGCGTGGATCCTGTTCAGTCCGGCCGAGGCCGCCGCGGCCTTCGGTGGGGTCACCGCGCTCGTCGGCTACGGCGTCGGGAGCGCGGTGCCGCTCGTGGTCTACGCGCGACTCGGTCCGCGCATCCGCGAGTACGTGCCCGCCGGCCACTCGCTGACCGAGTACGCCTACGCTCGCTACGGCCCGTGGATGTACGGCTACGTCCTGCTGGTCAGCGTCGCCTACATGTTCGTCTTTCTCGCCGCCGAGATGACCGGGATCACGGGTGCGCTCGCACTGGTCGCCGGCGTGCCCCTCTGGCAGACCGCCGCCCTGATCGGCGGGTTCGTCCTCGCCTACACCGTCTACGGCGGCCTCCAGGCGAGCATCTTCACCGATACGCTCCAGACCTTGCTCCTCTTGCCCCTGCTCGCGGTGGGCTTCGCCGCCGCGCTCCTCTCGCTCGGCGGCGCCGGCGAGGTCCACGACACCGTCATTGCCGCGAACCCCGATCTCCTCGACCCGGGGTTCGTTCCGGGACTGAAATTCGGGACGTACGTCGTCGTCGCCGTCCTCGGCGCGGAGATGCTCAACCAGGCGTGGTGGCAGCGCATCTACGCCGGCCGCGACGCGGCGACGGTCCGCAAGTCCTTCCTCGTCGCAGCTGTCGCCGTCGTGCCGATGGTCGTCACCGCGGGGCTGTTCGGCCTCGCCGCGACCGGACTCGACAGCCTCGTCACGAGCGGTGACGGCTACAACGCCGACGTGGCCTTCTTCCTCGTCGTCCAGGAGTCCTTCTCCGAACCGGTGACGCTTGCCGTCGTCGTCGTGGCCGTCCTCCTCGTGACGAGCACCGCCGACACGCTGTTCAACGCCATCGCGAGTGTCGTGACCGCGGACCTCCCGCGGCTGGTCGATGACCCGAGCGACGAGGCGCTGACGCTGGCGGGTCGCGCCTTTACCGTGGTCGTCGCGCTCGCCGCGACTGTCGTCGGCGCGCAGGGCTACAGCGTCCTCCAGATTTTCTTCACTGCGGACCTGCTCGCGACGGCGACGTTCGTTCCGTTGCTCTACGGCCTGTACTCGACGCGTCCGTCGGGCCCAGGGATGCTGGTCGCGAGCGTCGCGGGCCTGTTCGTCGGCGGGTCCATGTTCCCGCCCGCTGCCGGGATGCTCGCTGACTTCGGCGTTGCGGGCCTCCTCCCGGCCCCCTCGTTTTTCCGGTCGTTCCTGAGCGCGTTTTTGGTTTCGAGCGTCCTCGCAGTCGTGCTGAGTCGAGTGTCGCCAGCGGCGTTCGACCTCGACCGACTGGACAGCGAGATCAGTCGCATCGACGAACCGACGACCGACGGGGGAACCGACCGCGCTCGAACGACCGGACCCGAGGAGGTGCGTGAGTAATGGGACTCGGCGTGACTGCCTTCACCGCTTTCGTGTGGGTGAACGTCCTGCTGGTGCTCGCTGTCTTTGCCTACGAGGTGTACGTTTTCGCGACCGAGTACCGTTCTGCGACCCACTGAAGCCGACCAGCCCAGCCAGTCTCCGGACTGCTGACGTCGACTGAACGGACACATCGAAACCACTGGTTACAGTTGAATGTACCTGTTGTAAACACGTGTCACCCTCCATTCACTCGACTGTACCAGCCGCTCCAAATCCGAGTGTCGATGTCGAGTGTGGTTGCTGTCGAATGTTTCTATACTATCGGATATGGGGTTATTTGGGGCTTTAAAGTCGTATTTCGAGTGTCTCACGTTCACAGTGGACGCCCCTCTGGTGGACGTTCCCAGTAGCCTGAAAGGCACAGTAATTATAAATAGTACGGGTTTGACTTTCGATTCATGCCAGAACCAGTCAGGCATGAAACGCGGTTCACCGGTCGGACTGGCGGCACAGGGAACAGACCGATAGTCGGCGGTTCAGGGCGTCCAACCGGGGGGGAGCGAGATGGTTGACGCAACGCTGGTTGCCATGGCACTCGCGCCGCTGGTCGCGATCACGGTGTTGATGGTCATCCTGTACCAGCCTGCGACGAGGACGATGCCCATCGCGTGGCTGATCGCCGTCGCCGTCGGTTACGTGGGCTGGGACATGAGCCCGGAACTGATCGGTGCCGCGACGATCGCCGGGGTGTTCACCGCGACGGAGATCCTCTGGATCGTCTTCGGCGCGATCCTGTTGCTTTTTACACTGAAAGAGTCCGGCGCGTTCGACGTGATCAACGCGGGCTTCTCGTCGATCAGCGACGACAGGCGGGTCCAGGTCGTCCTCCTCGTGTTCCTCATGGGGTCGTTCATCGAGGGCGCGGCCGGGTTCGGGACGCCGGCGGCCATCGTCGGCCCGCTCCTGGTCGGACTTGGCTTCACGCCGATGGCCGCCGTGGTGATCGCGCTCACGGGGAACCTGATGGCCATCACGTTCGGCGCCGTCGGCACGCCCCTCATTATCGGTCTCGAGGAAGTGTTCAGCCAGAACACCGCTATCGAGGCCGCGATACAGGCCGAGGGCATGACCGTGACCGAGTACGTGGCCGACGTCGCGCTGTGGGCGGCGTCGATCCACGCTATCGTCGGCATCGTCTTGCCGTTCATCGGCGTCGCGATGATGACGCGCTTTTTCGGCGAGGAACGGTCGATCCGTCCGGCACTCGAGGTGCTCCCCCTCACGACGTTCGCGTGGGCGGCCTTCGCGATTCCGTACTGGCTGACCGCCTACTTCCTGGGGCCGACGTTCCCGGCGCTGATCGGGGCGATGACCGGACTGTTCGTCACGGCCGCAGTCCTGCGCGCGGGCTACCTGCTCCCCGAGGAGGAGTGGGACTTCGGGCCGCGCGAAAGCTGGCCCGACCACTGGGTCGGCGACATCGAACCGGGCGAGAGCACGTCCGGCGGTCGGACGGTCGCGGCCGACGGCGGGACCGCCCAGGTGACGCCCGAGCGGGACATGTCGCTCGGGATGGCGTGGCTCCCGTACATCCTGACCGCTGCGCTGCTCGTCGTCACGCGGGTCTGGGACCCGCTGCAGGAGTTCCTGCAGTCGAACCTGGTCATCGCGTGGACGAACATCCTCGGTGTACAGGGCCTCTCCGGGTCGTTCCGGACCCTGTACCTGCCCGGCGCCATCTTCGTGGTCGTCAGCGTCCTGACGTACGCTCTGCACGGGATGGACCGCGAGGGGATCGAGGAGTCCTGGAAGGAGACGTTCTGGAAGATACTGCCGGCGGTCATCGCGCTGTGGTTCGCCGTCGCGACGGTCCAGATCATGATCAACTCCGGGCGAGCCGGTGACCTCGACAGTATGCTTGTCATCCTGTCGGACCTGACTGCCAACGGCGCGGGCGAGGCGTACCCGTTCTTCGGGGCCCTCGTCGGCGCGTTCGGCGCGTTCATCGCCGGGTCCAACACGGTCAGCGACATCCTGTTCGGGACGTTCCAGTTCAACGCCGCGCAGAACATCGGTGTCCCCACCACTATCGTCGTCGGTGCACAGGCGGTCGGCGGCGCGATCGGCAACCTGGTCGCCATCCACAACGTCGTCGCCGCCCTGGCCGTCGTCGGCCTCGTCGGCGAGGAGGGCCGGGTCATCCGCCTCGAACTGATACCGCTCGCCTACTACGCGACGGCCACCGGGCTCCTGACGCTGCTGTTCGCCTACGTGGTCGCTCCGGGAGCGTTCTGACCGCCGACACACGATGGCACGGAATTCGCACCAGCCCACGACCGGTGCCGGACGCGACCCGTCGACGGACCCGCGCGCCGACTACGACTACGCCGGGGACGGGACCGAACGGCCCGCCCTGGTGAGCGCGCTGGAAGCCCGCGTCGACGGCGACGTCAGGTTCGACACGTACAGCAGACAGCTGTACGCCACCGACGCGAGCGTCTACGAGCAACTCCCCATCGGGATCGTCGCACCCGCCTCGACCGAGGACGTGGCCGCGGTGATGCGCTTTTGCGCAGACCGGGAGATCCCGGTCCTGCCCCGCGGCGGCGGCACGTCGCTCGCGGGACAGGCCGTCAACGAGGCGGTCGTCATCGATTTCAAGCGGCACATGGACGCGTTCGTCGACGTCGACCCGGACGCGCGGACTGCGCGCGCCCAGGCAGGCATCACGCTCGCGACACTCAACGACCACCTCCGGGACCACGGCCTGAAGTACGCGCCGGACCCGGCGTGGGGCGACAAGAGCGTCCTCGGGGGCTGTATCGGCAACAACTCCACCGGCGCCCACTCCCTGAAATACGAGAAGGCCGACGGCTACGTCGAGTCCGTCGAGGCCGTCCTCGCGGACGGCACGGTCACAACCTTCGGGTGGGTCGACGTCGATGACCTCGACGACCTGGCCGCGGGCGCGGACACCGTGGACGGCGATGGCGAAGACGGGGCGACAGGCGATGACGGCGACGGTCCCGACCTCGAAGCCCGGATCTACGCGGAGGTCCAGCAGATTCTCGAGGCGGACGCCTCCGAAATCGACGCCCGCTACCCCGACCTGACGCGGAACGTCTCGGGGTACAACCTCGACCGCCTCCTCGCCGACGCGCGCGAGCGCGGGCAGGTAAACGTCGGGCGACTGCTCGCCGGGAGCGAGGGGACACTGGCTATCGTGACCGAAGCCGAAGTCTCGCTCGAACCAGTGCCGGAGACGACGTCGGTCGTCATGCTGACCTACGATGGCGTGCTCCCGGCGATGCGCGACGTCGCGCCCATCCTCGAACACGACCCCTCGGCCGTGGAGGTCATGGACGACGTGTTCCTCGATCTCGCCCGCGACACCGGCGAGTTCGCACACCTCGTCGAGACTCTCCCCGAGGGGACGGACTCGACGCTGCTCGTCGAGTTCTACGCCGACTCGGACCGCGAGGCCCGACAGAAAGTCGCGGACCTGCTGGCCGACCGACTGCCGAGCTACGACGCGGCCGAGAACCCACGGGACGGGGCGGCCGAGACGACCGACGATCCGGTCCACGCCGTCGACACGCTCGAGGCCTACGACGCCGACCGGCAGGCGGAGTTCTGGAAGATGCGCAAGGCCGGGCTGCCGATCCTGCTCTCCCGGACCGGCGACGAGAAACACTGGCCGTTCGTCGAGGACACGGCCGTTCCGGCCGAGAACCTCCCGGAGTACGTCGCCGACATCCAGCAGATCCTCGACGACTACGACACGTTCGCGGCCTACTACGCCCACGCCGGCCCCGGCGTCTTGCACATCCGCCCGCTCCTGAATCTCAAGACCGAGCGCGGGGTCGAAGAGATGGAGGCCATCGCCGAACGCATCACCGACCTGGTCGTCGAGTACGGCGGGTCCGTGTCGGGCGAACACGGCGACGGCAAGGCCCGGACGAAGTGGAACCGCAAGCTCTACGGCGACGACCTCTGGGAGCGGTTCCGGGAGTTGAAGACCGCCTTCGACCCGGACTGGCTGCTCAACCCCGGGAACGTCTGCGGCGACGTCGAACCCACCGAAAACCTGCGGTACGACCCCGACTACGCGTTCGACGCCGACTTCGAGCCCGTCCTGGAGTGGGACAACGAGAACGGCTTCCAGGGGATGGTCGAACTCTGTCACGGCTGTGCCGGTTGCACGGGCAACCAGGAGACGACCGGCGGTGTCATGTGCCCGACCTACCGCGCCGCCGAGGAGGAGGTGACGAGCACGCGGGGCCGCGCGAACATGCTCCGGGCGGCCATGAGCGGGGACCTCCCCGACGACGTGTTCGACGAAGAGTTCGCCGCCGAGGTGATGGACCTGTGTATCGGCTGCAAGGGCTGTCGCAACGACTGCCCCAGCGGCGTCGACATGGCGAAACTCAAGGCCGAAGTCGGCCACGAGTACCACCAGCGCGAGGGCGTCTCGCTGCGCGACCAGGTGTTCGCGAACGTCGAGACGCTGCTGGGGCTGGGGAGCGCGCTCGCGCCCGTCTCGAACTGGGCGACGAGGCTCCCCGGAGCCGACTGGGTCGCCGAGAAGACCCTCGGCATCGCCCGCGAACCCGACCTGCCCGCGTTCCACCGCAACACGTTCCGCAAACGGGTCCGCGACCGGACGCCAGCGGTCGGCGAGGCAGAAGCCGACCGGAAAGCGCTCCTGCTGGCCGACCCCTACACGAACTACAGCCACCCGTCGATAGGCATCGCCGCCATGGACGTCCTCGAAGCCGCGGGGGTCCACGTCAGCGTTCCGGAGGAGGTCAGTGACAGCGGTCGCCCCGCCTTCTCGAAAGCCATGCTCGACCACGCACGCTCGACCGCCGAGGAGAACGTCGGAGCGTTGGCACCCCGGGTCGACGAGGGCTGGGACGTGGTGTCGGTCGAACCCTCGGACGCCGTGATGTACCAGCTCGACTATCCGGACCTGCTCTCTGGCGAGGCCGTCGAGACTGTCGCCGCGAACACGTACGGCGTCTGTGAGTACCTCGACGTCCACGGCCTCGACCGCGGCGTCTCGTTCGACGCGCCCGCGGAGGCGCTGGCCTATCACGGCCACTGCCAGCAGAAGGCCACTCGCAAGGACCACCACGCTGTGGGTGTGCTCCGACGGGCCGGCTACGATGTCGACCCGATCGATTCGGGCTGCTGTGGCATGGCCGGGTCCTTCGGCTACGAGGCCGAACACCGCTCGATGAGCGAATCGATCGCGAGCGTCCTCTTCGAGCAACTCGACGAGTCGCCGGCCGGCCGGCCGGTCGCGCCCGGCGCGTCCTGTCGCTCCCAGCTCGTCCCGTACGGCGACGGCGAGACGGAGCCGCCACACCCTGTCGAGAAGCTCGCCGCGGCGCTGTAATGGGGCAGGGACGATTACCGCCCGGCGACAAACCGGCGGAGACTCGCCACGGGGCTGTACCCGATTCCCGCGCGTTGCTCGACGGCGAACCCGCGCCTGTCGCCGAGCGAGGCGAGCGCGTCGGTGAGGCTGTCGACGTCGACCGGTGCGTGGACCCGATAGGCGTGTGGCGGCCCCGAACCGGTGAGGACCGCGAGTTTCGGCCGCGCGACCCTGCTGTGGTAGACCCGGATCGACTCGACGTCGTCGTAGGGCAGTCGGTGGACGCACTCGGCCGTATCGACGAGGCCCGGCAGTCCCGCGTCGTAGAAGCGTTCCCGGGCGCGCTCACCCGCAGTGTCGACGCCCGAGCGCGCGATCCCGAACAGCGGCGTGAGGTACTCGTACTCCGGGATCACGACCTCGTCGTCGGTGAACAGGACGTCCGCGACGCGGAGCGGGAACGCGCCCGTCACGGCTCGGTGGACGTGAACGTGGACTGCGGCCCCGCCTCCGCCGGAGCGGTCGCGGCGGGCTGGCGCCGACGCGGTCGATTCGGAGTCCTCGGACTGGCGGGTCATCGATTCAGCCGAGCAGCCCCCGCGCGTCGTCAGCCCCGGGGACGGTCCCGTCGGCGGCGAGCTTTCCGCGCGCCGAGCGAGCGACGACGACCGCCTGGACGACGCCGGCGGCGGCGAAGAGGAGGTAACCGCCGGGGCCGCTTCCGAGGACGGCGAGGTCGGTCGCGAAGGTCGGGTCCACGACCGCGCGCAGCCAGTCGCCGACGAGGAGCGCGCTGAAGTATCCGAAGAAAGCAGTCCCCCACCATAGCGCCACCAGTCGGGGCCACCCCGGTTGCGTGTGTTCGGGGAGTCGCGTCGTGTTGACCACCGTCAGGAGCGCGGTGTACGGCCACATCAGCAGCCCGGAGAGGGAGGCCCCGACGACGAGCAGGCCGAACGGTCGCTCGAGAGAGTACGGGAGCGGGAGCGCGAGGATGGCGATCCCCCAGGCAACGAACGCGGTCAGGACGACCCAGAAGATGCGGGGGAGGCTCCAGCCGGCCTCGCGCCCGTGCAGTTCGTAGACGACGTCCGCGCTGTTGCGGACGACCGATTCGACGATTCCGTACTCCGTCGTGAACAGCGCGCCGAACAGGGCGACGAAAAGCAGCGCCGACGTGGCGCCTCCGAACTGCGGGACGACGTTCTCCGTCCACATGACGACGGCGTCGTCGGTCGTCCCGGGCGCGTGAGCCGCGGCGAGTGCCATCAACATCGTGCCCGTCACGGCGAGCCCGAGGACGAACGTCAGCAGGTGCTCGAGCTGGACGAGACGCCACCACCCCCGCCACCGGCGGCGGTTTGGCGCCGTCGGCGGGAAGGTGAAGCCGTCGCGCTGGACCGGTTCGGAGTCGTCGCCGACGACCGGGTTCTTCACCCGACCCTGGTAGCGCCCCATGCCGTACCCCTTCTCGCGCACCCAGAGACTCTGTGAGAGGTTGAGATAGCCGCCAGCTCCCGCGAACGCGATTCCTCCGAGCACGAGTGCGACGTCGCTCCCTGGCGGCAGGGTGTCGTCACCGGCGACGGCGCCGGGGATGGCCGTCAGTTCGCCGGCCGACCCGGTGACCAGGAACAGCACCACCGCGACCACGACGGAGATAGAGACGAGCAGGATCTGGACTCGTTCGACGACGTTGTACATGACCGGCGTCACCTGATAGGAGAGCCAGATGAGCGCGAGGAGGCCGATGCCGGCGGCCTTCCACGTCGCGAGTTCGACGCCGCCGACCCCCACAGCGTCGGCTTCGATGCCGAGTCCGATGCTGCCGATGCGGGCGGCGCTGGCGGCCCAACCGGGCCAGCCGAGGCTGACGAACCCACCGACGAGGAAGGCCAGCG
>ENA-ORDC01001192-ORDC01001192.1-marine-metagenome-genome-assembly--contig:-NODE-1192-length-20425-cov-14.144289_pt1 | contig 20425 bp, 10 predicted proteins | sample MGYA00237783_ERZ508515 | MGnify/ENA primary metagenome ERZ508515 (study PRJEB26186, sample SAMN06268792) | marine metagenome | isolation source: Eden Landing Ponds, San Francisco, CA, USA | place... | reverse complement strand
GACACAAACTCCTCTTCCCGCTTCACTTCCTAGTAAGTTCGATATTTAGCCGCTCTTACTAGCGTCTAAACACGCCCGTACAATTACTTAATTTGGCCGACTCGCTGCATATTGCTCAATATTAACTTTCATCTGATTGGCGGAATAACTGACAACTGATGAGACAGGCGCAAGTCTTGTCACGATCTGTTAAAATTGGGCTACGGAGATGTCACGCATCAATTGAGCAGCTATTTGATGAGAGGATGGGTCTGCACCGGGCCTCCTACATTGCCCCTATACTAAATAGGAGGTAACAGACGTGACACTTGAAAAAGGACGAACATCTCTTGTGGTAGTCGTTATTGTTACTTTATTAAGTAGTCCTGTAGCTGGACTTGTCGGGGGTTCAATCCCGGGGGCTGAACAAGGTAATGACACAGCTGTCTCTCAAGATAATTTCGCATCGACACCATCTCACTCATATGTTCTTCAAGTAGAAAACCAGAATAGCGAAGAGACAGTAACTACGGTGGGGCCTACTCAAGCCAGGGATTCATCTGGAGGTTCAGCACCAACTCAGAAGGGATCCGATTCGGACGGGACTGAAGCGGCAGGCAAAATCTCAGGTTCGATCACTAGACCGGATGTGGCCAACGTCACGATTGAACCGTTATCAGAGTTCCAAATAGGTGAACTTACTACTGTCCGGGTGTCGGTGACTGCCGAGCGTAATCTGTCGTCCGTTCGACTTGGGGCCGTCGAGAATAAATTCTTCACGTATGAAAATTCGACTCTACACGTTGAGTCGCTTTCCGAGGGAGAAACCACTGAATTCACCGCTGGTGTAACTCCGAAATTCAAAGTTAACGATTCTCTCGAACTCGAATTACGAGCCAGTGTCCAAGGTCAACCTGTGGAACAGCGGTTCCCATTTGGGATCAATTTAGCTACCAACACAAACTCATCGACGAGCCAACCCATTGGTGACAACCCTCGAACAGGAGCGGTAGACAACGTAACCACCACAGCCAGCAATACCGCTGTCACGGGGACCGTCGAGTTCAACGCCGATGGATCGACCTATCCAGCGAGACAAGTGGTCGTTCAAGTTTGGGACGAAGACGTGGCCGATGATGACAAAATTGCGACCACGAGAACTGACGACAACGGCGAATTCACCGTTACCTTCGACCCGAACACGGACGTGTGGGGTGCAGGAACCGCCGACGTCTATTTGAAGGTCCTGTCGAAGAATCCAGCCGCTAAAATCACCCAAGATGCGACTATCGGACGAAATCTGTACACAATCAGAACGAGTACAACTGACAATGTCGAGAGCGGCGTGACCTATTCGTACTCGATCACACCAAATGATAATAACGAAGTGTGGGAGGCGATCGATGACTCGTTAACTGCTCGCCGGTACATCTCTGCTAGAGCTGATGGCTGGACCAGAAAACAGGTAGAGATTTACTACCCGTACACTAGAAACGGGAATCCGTTCGGACCAGCGTATGCGAACGATGGAGACATAATCGTACTCCCCGAACACTCCGCGGAACCCTGGTCACAAGACGGGATTTACCAGGAATATGGACATGCTGTGATGTTAGCGGCATACGACTACGATCTAAGCAAGATGCCGGACGGTTTTTCAAATGGACCGTCTCCGCACAATGCTGACACGCATTCGAATCCGGGATTCGCACTGTCTGAGGGGTGGACAGAGTTCCTGCAAGCAGCGATCAAAGATAATCCGTCCGCAAGCTTTTTTGAACCACCAGGCACCATTGAGCAGAACGATTGGTACGAGGTTGATGGAAGTGACATGGACGGCGAAATAGTCGAAGGGAGCGTCGCGAGCATCATGTTCGACGTCGTCGATAGCGGGAATGCAAACGACGAGTCACTCGACCAAGACCTGGAAATTATTCTCGATGCAATGCGTTTCTCTGAGATCCAGAGTATCAACGGTCTGTACGACCACTGGGGTGCCGGTAACAAAGACGAGCTCAGAGAAACGTACTTTCGGTACGGTATTGACAGGAATAGCGCCCCATCTACTGGTGCACCTGTCCCGCCCGACCCGAACGACGAACCGTACGTCTACGAGAGTGGCTGGATAGATCCACCCAGTTGTTGTGGCATCCCTGTTTCGTCAACTCCGTCCGATCCGGACGGAGATGATATCGTCAAGGTCGAATTCGAGTATTCGACTGATAACGGCGCCACATGGCAAGATATCGGAGTAGCTGAAGACGGTTCAGACGGATGGTCGGTTAATTGGGATAGCTCAATCAGCATCACAGAGCGAGATGTCTGGGTACGAGCAAGGACTACTGACGGTATGGAATGGAGTCCGTGGAGTGTCGGGAAAGATTGGAACTTAGACAATTCCCGGCCTGGATTCCCGAAGAATTTGGATGACGGGTATTCGGGGTACACGAGCGATACCGACGTCACCTTCGATTGGGACCGCCCTTCGGATGAAGGGAGCGGCGTGTCGGGCTATTATTACGAACTTGACGACTCATCGCCGGACTACGAATTCACCGATCCTTCGTCTACCAGCAAGTCGTATTCGAATTTGGCTGATGGGAAACACACGTTCTACGTGACTGCGTACGACGGTGCCCGTCTTGACAATGGCCCAGTTGACGAAACGATTAAGATCGACACCGTTGCACCCGACACCGATCTGGCGCCCTCGGGAACCGATGTCGATTGGGTAAACGAGGACACGATCACCATTGTGGCAGACGATACAATCGGAGAGGGCGCTACTATCGACCCTGCTGGCGTTAATCAAATGAAGTGGACAATCGATGGAGGTCCAATACATAGCGCCTCCAACACCTGGGTTGAGAGGGATCTGTCCGACGGGGAACACACCGTCGAAATCTGGTCAACCGACAATGCCGGAAACACTGAACCCCGCGAATCAGTCGATGTCTGGATCGACACAGCAGCACCGAGTCAACCCTCCGTAAGCGCCCCGTCTGGATGGACAAGCGACGATACACCAACGGTTTCGTGGGACAGCGTATCGGACGCGACAAGCGGTGTTGATCACTATGAAGTCCGCGTTGATGGTGGAAGTTGGGAGAACGTCGGAACCTCGACGTCGTACACTGCATCGGTATCATCTGGGATCCACACGATCGACGTGCGCGCTGTGGACAAAGCTGGCAATGTCGGACCTGCCGACAGTGTGCCAGTCAAGGTCGATACACAGTCACCCGAGACAGCAGCCACCCTGACCGGAACAGCGGGCAACGATGGCTGGTACGTCTCTTCAGACGTGAGTGTAAGTCTAACGGCGTCTGACAACCCTTCGGGGGACAACAGCGGCGTTGACAAAACCCGTTACCGCGTCGATGGTGGCTCGTACGTGACGGGCACCAGCCCAACTGTCTCAGGCGACGGAACACACACTGTCGAATTCTTCAGCGTGGACACTGCTGGGAACTCCGAGTCCACGAATAGTCGGACAGTGAAGATCGACAGCACTCCCCCAGGTACTCCAGCACCCACCTCCGTGACCGGATGGACCACCGATACGACTGTGTCGTGGTCCGGTGTTTCGGACGCCACGAGCGGTATCGACCACTACGAAGTGCGTGTCGATGGTGGCACCTGGAGAGATGTCGGAACGTCCACCTCCTACGAAGCGACCGGCATCGCTGACGGATCCCACACGATCGAAGTGCGAGCCGTCGACGTGGCCGGGAATGCCGGCTCCGCAGGGAGTACGACTCTCAAGCTCGATACGACAGGACCTGCGGCACCGAGTTCGGTCACTGGGCCATCTGGCTGGGTATCTAACACCACTGCCACGATCTCGTGGGACCCGACGACTGATGCCAACAGCGGGGTTGATCACTACATGATCCAGGTCGGATCTGCGACCCCGCAGAACGTCGGGACCAGTACGCAGACGGAACTGAACGCCCTCGAGACCGGGATTAAAAACGTCTCGGTATGGGCTGTCGATACTGCCGGGAATGCCGGGGATAAAGCGAATTCGTCAGTCAATATTGACGTCACTGCGCCAACCCTGACCATTAGGTCCCCGACGAACGGGTCGGCAACCAACCAAAGTTCCGTCACCGTCGCTGGGACTAGTCGAGATCCCGATGCCGGCCTTCGGAGTTTAGAAGTACGCAGCAACGGATCCTACACCGAGATCGCGAGCAGTTCCGGGAGTTGGTCGTATACCTGGGATAACCTGAGTCAGGGTGAGAATGCACTGACGTTCCGGGCGACAGATGCTGTGTCGAACACTCAGACGACGACCTTGGTCGTGAGCGTCGACACGACCCCGCCCACGACGCCCAGCCCGACTGGCCCATCCAGCTGGACCAACGATTCGACGCCCACAGTGACGTGGTCGGCGGTGAGCGATTCGACGAGCGGTGTCGATCACTACGAAGTTCGCGTTGACGATAGCACCTGGGAGGACGTTTCGAGCACGAGCTTCACCCCCTCAGTCGCCCTCTCGGATGGTACTCACACGATCGAAGTGCGAGCCGTGGACGGTGTGGGGAACACGGGAGATGCAGGTAGTACCCAACTCAAGATCGATACGACGGCACCGCCAGCGCCAGCGACGATTTCGGGGCCGAGTGGCTGGAGCAATCAGACCTCGGCGACAGTCTCGTGGGCCACCGTTACGGATGCTGACAGCGGCCTTGCCAATTACGAGGTGCAAATCGATGGTGGTGCATGGCGATCCGTCGGTCAGAACACCTCGACAACGATAACCAATCTCAGCTCCGGGAACCGTACCGTGAAGGTTCGTGCCCGGGACACCGCGAACAACGTCGGAGCTTCGATTCAGACATCGGTGAAGATCGATCTAGAAGCACCAACGGTTTCGAGTTTGTCGCCTACTAATGACTCAGCAGTCAATACGACAGCAGTGACTGTGCAGGGCACCGTTGCAGATGGCGAATCCGGTCTGCACTCACTCGAAGTTAGCAATGACAGTTCCGCCTGGACGACCGTTGCGACCGACTCGGGCACCTGGACGTACGATTGGACGAATCTCAGCTCGGGCACGGAAAGCGTTCAGATCCGTGCCTCGGACGCCGCTGGAAACACTCAGACGGCGACGTATACTCTCACCGTTGATCTCTCAGATCCACCGGCACCTACCCTAGAGGCCCCATCTGGCTGGGTGGACACGTCAGCGCCAACGGTTGACTGGCCAGCGGTCCACGATAGTCCGAGCGGCGTCGATCACTACGAAATTCGCGTGGACAGTGGTAATTGGAATTCGGTTTCCACCCCGAATTACACGCCAAATCTACGTGATGGAGCACACAGGGTCGCCGTTCGAACCGTCGACGCAGCCGGGAACAGTGGTCGAGCTGCCAACGAAACGATCAAAATCGACACGACTGTTCCAGCTGCGCCCCCCTCGCTTTCGGGTCCGACGGGATGGACAAACAACTCGACGCCGACACTCTCATGGACAAACGTCACGGACGAGACGAGTTATATCGACCATTACGAGATGCAGGCGAACAATGACAGTTGGGTCGACGTCGGAGTGACGAATAGCTCAGCCTATCCCACCCCGTTCACGTCCGGCAATCATACAGTTGCGGTCAGAGCTGTAGATGCCGCAGGTAACAACGGCTCTAGTGTGAGCACAACCCTCAAAGTCGACACGCGGGCCACTGCTGTGGCCGGTCCTGATCGATCGATCAACATCGGAGAGTCAGTGCGATTTAACGGGACGAACTCGACGGACCTCGTCGGAATCGCCAGCTACAATTGGTCGTTCGGCGACGGAACGACTGCCACCGGTCCGACGCCCTCGTACAACTACAGTGAGCCCGGAACCTACACTGTCACACTTACTGTGACCGACGAACTCGGGAACACCGACACCGACAGCTTGAACGTCACGGTCGGCCAGACGATCGAGGCAGCAATCGATGCAGACAACGATGGCCATATCGGTGACTTCGAAGTCCTCACCGCTGTCGAGTACTGGCGAACCGGTGAGCCCGTACCGAACACTGGTGGCAAAACGATCAGCGACATCAAGATCCTGGATCTAATCGAGCACTGGCGTGAGGGGACGGAGGTGTGAGACATGGATGATACAATCTCGATGAATGACTCAGTATCGACGAATGCGAGTGCAACGGCAACGGTTTCGATGGAAGCTCGAACCGCTATCGATCGCGATGACAGCCTCTCGATTTCATTTTTCTTGACGAACACGAGTTCCGCCGCAAGCGGGTATATTCTCGACTTGACTCTCCCGAGTGGCTGGACCGTTGCCAGCCGGTCAGACGACGGCGGAACGTGGAACGCGAGCGAGACCAAATGGCTCTGGTCTACCATCGATGCTGATGCGACGGTCGAACCATCTGTAACGCTACAGGCCCCATCGACCCTCGAAAACGGGACGTATGACCTACTGGCCGAAGCGAAAGACGCCGATAGCATTCAGGACACTGCGACACATACTATCACCGTCCCCGAACCACAGTTCTCGCGAACATGGACGTTCACTGTCCCGAGCCGGATCCAATATGCCGTCCCTGCAGTATCTGCCCAGCGGGTCTTCGTCGGAAGTCTCGATCAAACAGTGTATGCCCTCGATCGTGCCGACGGCTCGATAGCGTGGGAGTTCGATCGGCAAGGGTCACTTGCTGACTCCTCACCGATACTCTCAGATGGTCGTGTCTTCATCGGAGGGGGTGGTGGTACCGTCTATGCTCTCTCGACTGACACAGGTGCGATCGAATGGGAAACGAGCACCGACAGTGCAATCGTCTCCTCACCTGCTGTCGACGGCGATACTGTATACGTGGGCTCGAACGATGGGCGCGTGTTGGCGGTGGCCAAATCGGACGGAACGGTTCGATGGCGCTACGACGCTGGCACACCGATTTACTCCACCATCGAAGTAGCGAACGACACGGTGTACACTGCTACACGACACGGAGCGGTTATCGCGCTCGATGCGACAACTGGTGAGAGCCAGTGGCAGTTCGACACTGGGGCGACCATCGGACGGGCTTCCCCTATCGAGGCTCAAAGTACGATCTATATTCCAAGCGACAAACTCTACGCAATAGATCCTACCGATGGCACGACCCGCTGGAGTGTCGCGTATGGTGGCGCAGCCGGGTCGACTCCCACTGTCGTCGACGGGACCGTCTACATCGGAGATGCTGGTGGTTCTCTCCTAGCCGTCGAGGCCAGTGATGGGTCGGTCTCCTGGTCGGTGGGGACTGACGGAGCAATTGGCGCAACTCCGGTGGTGAGTGGTGGGATCGCGTTGATCGCGACCGATAACGGGCAGGTGTCTCTGTTCGATGCGACGACCGGCTATCAGTATGCTACGATCTCCCTAGGCGTTCGGAGCCGAGCGGTCACCATCGCTGATGACGGGACCGGCTACGTGGGAACAGAGGAAGGGAAGCTCATTGCCTTCTCCAGTCTTGGAGGGCAGTGACAGTGCAGCGAGATCGTTTCTCTGAAATGGTAAGCTGGCTCAGTGGGCACCAGCGAAGGTGTTGCACATGACCCGAACAACGATGCTAGGTGCGGTTGCAATCATACTCACTCTAGTTGTCGTCCTACCAGGTGTTCTTGCCTCGGGCGGCACGGTTTCGATTACCGGACCTAGTACAGCCGATGCTGGCGAACAAATTTCGCTTTCGATAGGACTGACAAACACGGGGGAACGGAGCCAGGGCTACGTTCTGGACGTGACTGTGCCTGAGGAGTGGACCGTGGTTGCCCACTCAGATGATAGTGGATTTTGGAAAGACAGCGAGACGAAGTGGCTCTGGACGAGTGTGTCCTCTGGTGGGACCCGCTCACCGACACTCACAGTTCAGATTCCCAGTGGGTACTCGGGTGTTGGTGAGATCACCGCAACACTCAAAAATTCTGAAGGGGATCAAACTGTGACGTCCCAAACAATCATCGTCGAGCGCCAGCACTCGCCAACACCAACACCGAGAACGACGCCGACTGCGACTCTGACGGCGCCAGCGACAACTTCGAGCTCGTCACCGACTACCACCCCCCCTTTGACGACGCCTCCGAGGTCACCAACAACGTCAGCACGAACAACGGTCGCAGTAGCAACTACCTCGCCAGGGACGATACGGACTCATTCAACAGACGTTGGACCTGTATCTACGACCGACCACAAGACGGGGACGTTCAATACTCGTTCTTCGAAGACTCGAACACCGTCTGATTTAGAGACTACATCGACACAGACGGACTCCCAACCCCGTGGGACTGACACTACTTCGGTCAACAATAGTACAGGTAGCGGCGAGGGGTTCACAATAATTATCGGTTTGACTGGCGTTCTATTGGCACTCACGCTCTCTATACGCCGATTATGACGATCAGGTTGATCAAAGAAAAGTAACCAAATCTGGATTCTCCGCGGGCTTGACATCCTCCCCGCGCTAAAGCGCGGGGATTCCTCCGTTGAGGGTTCGGCTACCGGCCCACGGAGGCAACTTGCGGGTTCGTGCGCTGTTCTTTGGGACTTTCCTGAGGGTGTGGTTTCCCCGACCAGTCGTGGTCGTCCCACTCGAACCGCACGGGCCGTGCCATCGGCCTGACTTCGCAATCGCTATTTTCTCGGAGGAACGTCTCTGACGCTGTGAGGTCGGCGTGCCCCTCGAATCCACACGGACACGATAGCGTATCCTCGTGGCGATCCGTCTTTTTGTGGTCGCCACACTCAGGACACGTCTGACTCGTCCATGCTTCTGACTCGACTTCAAGAGAGATTCCGTACTCCTCACAGACGCACGCGAGACGGTGGCTGAACTTCTTGAACGCCCAGAAGTTGTGCGTCTTCTCGTTCACCCTGACCGACCAGTGCGTTTCCAGCACGTCGGTCAAGTCGCCTACGTACACCGTCGCCACGCCCTCGTCGTACAGCCGTTCAACGAGGTCGCGCACCAGCGCGTTCTGTGCGTGGTCACGGCGCTTCGTCCGCTGTCGGTACAGCCGTCGAATCCGATTCGAGGAGTAGCGTCCCTCTCGGAGTTTCGACTGTAGGCGGGCGATTTCGTCGGTCGTCTCGCGGAAGCGTCCGAACAACTCACGACCGTCGTAGACGTACTGGTTCCCAGTAGTCGTGGAACACGCGACGAGATTGTTCGCTCCAACGTCGAGGGCGGCTTCTTCGGAAGCCAGTGGTGAATTCCGAAAACGCGAAGCGTTTTCGACTTCAGGAAAATCTTCGATTTTCCGTGAATCCAGTCGAGAATCAGGGATGGTGACTGGTTGGAAAGCCCTGAACGTGTCGCTCACCTCGTCGTACTCAAGTTCCAGACGACCCTGTTTGCCGTCCCACTTCGGGGTGCCTCGGACTTCGAGGCGGAGTCGTTCGTGGTAGCCGAGTCCGTATTCGTCTTTCAGTTCTTGCCCGACAGGGATTTCGAGACGGCTACGCTTGCCCCACTGAATCGTGTACTGGTTGTTTCGGATGTAGGTACGAAGTTCGCGTCCTCGCCTTTCTCTTTGAGGGCGAAGAACGACCGCCATGCTTCGCTGTTCTTGCGCGTGACCTGTTGGACGGTCGCGCTTCCGACGACGCCGTTGTAGCGCCCTCGGTATTCGGAGGTGTCCCACACGTCGCCGTCACCGAAGTAGTTCTGACGGCGTTCGTAGGTGAGTTCGTTCCACAGAGAGGCGGATGCGTCAAGTAGCCGTAGGAGGCACTCTTTGTCGTTCTTGGTCTGTGGAACCACCTCGAAGGTGTTGACGCGCTTCATTCGTCATCACCGGCCTGTTCAGCGATGTATTGTTCGACAGCGCCCTTTGAGGCACTACCCGCCGTCCCGACGTAGTAGGAACGAGTCCACTTCACGCGGTCGTCGTAGCGTTGGTTGTACTTCCGCGCGGAGATACCTTTGACCCAGTTGACGATGAGAGACGGAGCGTTCTTCGGTGGACTCCCGATGAACAGGTGTACGTGGTCAGGCATGACCTCGGACTCGGCCAGTTCGAGGTTTTTATCTTCACAGATTTCCGCGAAGATGGTTTCGAGACGTTCCTTCGTCTTCCCCGTCAAGTGCGAACGCCGATACTGAGCGGAACCCTGTTCCGCGAGGTCAGCGGGACCTTCAGTCCCGCCCGACTTCGGTATGAACACTATATGGTAGTAGAGTTCATATTTCGCGTGACGGGTACTCTTTACCATCTATGTATACTATCAAAGTCAGACGGCTTAATGATTGCGTTGGAACCCCGTCTTTGCCATCGACGGCGGTTGAATACTGTTGGTCGGATTCATCCCCGCGCTAAAGCGCGAGGCTTTCGCCTCGAAGTTTCCGTAATTCTAGTGCCAAGACATTACCGGAATTTGTTCCAATATAGGCCTTACCGTCATCAATTACTGGAGATGATATTACTTGTCCATCAACGGATTGCTGATTGGTGATTGAACCAGTAGATGCACTTATTAGATATATTTTCCCACCTTCACTGCCTACAACAACTTGTTCTCCAGTTTTCACTGGCGATGACCTGACAACCCCGTCTGTTTGTGCTGTCCACTCAACAGCTCCTTCGCTTGTCCCAATTGAGTAAACGGTGTTACCAGCGCTTCCTATGTACAATGATCCACCAACCACTGTTGGAGTACATCCAACCGATCCTCCGTGGTTTGTCTCCCAGATTAGTGATCCAAGTTCAGCATCTATCGCCGATACCACTTCCCCAGCAACGTAAACAACTCCGTGAGACACAACTGGCGATGCGTGCCCCATGTTATCTCCCACGTTAGTTTTCCATATCTGACTGCCATCTTTTTTATCAACCGCAAATACTGTTCCACCGTCAGTCGTAACAAATAGATTCCCGTTTGTTACAGCAGGGTGTGAATAAATAGGCGCATCTTTTTTAATTCTCCATTTGATATCGCCATTTGATTGTGATAACGCAAGCAGTGAACCATCATTAGCCCCAAAATACACTGCAGTCGAATCTACTGCAGGGGAAGACACAATTGCGCTGTCCACCTCTGTTTTCCAATTAACACTCCCGTCCGTTGGATTAAGAGAATACATATTTCCACCCCCACCCCCTATGAATAACTGGTCACCAGCCAGGACTGGCGATGAGTCAGACAAGGATCCACTTCGATCGAATTCCCAGACGGTGGATCCAGTTATTTGATCGATACATGAAACGGTCGAACCTAATCCACCAACGTATACATGATTCTTACTGGTTTCTGGTGTAGAATACTGGATTCGGCTACCGACCTTAAACTTCCATAATTCAGATATAGTTTCTTTTACATATATGGTGGATGTAACTGAATCTTGTGTGCCACTGACGTCTATCGCCTCTGCAGTATAACTATAGTCACCTTCTGAGATCTCGCTGGGTACCTCAAGAGTTACCGATGGTGAGACGGATTCATCAACCAGTATTGTCTGCCAAAGCCACTTCCCATCACTTGACTCCCAAGTTCCACCGTCATCAGAGTGATCGACGACACTCCATTCTTCCGGAATCATAACGTCTAGAATATATCCGTTGGGTTCGGAGTCAACATTTGTTAGTGTGAAGTTGATCTCAATACTGGTGCCGGAAGTTGTAGTATTGGGGGCGTTCGCAGTAAGTGTCGCAGATGCTGATCCTGATTCCACTCGAGCAAGGCCTGAGATAGGGATATTCTCGTTCATCGTCTATATGTCAGACTCATTTCTCCATAATTCGATCAGTTCGAGAATTTTTAAATCCCCGATTGATTTTCCGCCTGTGCCTGGCACGTCTGCGGCCGTGCGCCAGTAGTTAATTGCTTCTAACACTTCGAAGTCGCTAATTTGGCCATCATTGTTATCGTCAATTGCTTCTGCTATCGTCAGATTATCCGCTACGCGGATCGTTGCATTAGTAGTGGCAACGACGCTATCGGAGTTCAACGCCTCTGCTGGAATTTTGTACGTGCCGTTTTCGGTTTTCGGGACAGCAACAGTCAAGTTTGGTTTAATATTTTCGCCTGAAGCAATGCGCTGCCAGAGCCATTTATTCTCGTCATCATTCCAAGTCCCTCCAGCGTCGTCACGCGATTGGATGGTCCAATTTGTCGGGAGTGATACATTGAGAATGAACCCGGTTTCGTTCTCACCGGTGTTCGTCAGGGTGAACGAAACTGGCGCAGTTTGCTGATCGTGAGTCGTCGTCTCGCTGGCCTCAAGGGTTGCCGCACCTGCGTCGTTTTCGACAATAACAGATGCGGTATCGGTATCGGTGTTACCAGCCTCGTCGGAAACGGTAAGCGTCACGTTGTAGTTTCCGGGTGTATCATACGTGTGGGATACCTGCGCACTGCTTGCGGTCGTCCCATCACCGAACTCCCACTGGTAACTGGCGATACCGACATTGTCTGTCGAGGCCGTCCCGTCGAAGCTTGTGGAGTTGCCCACTGAAACCGTCTGGTTGCTCCCGGCCTCTGCCGTTGGAGCGGTCTGATCCTCGACAGTAACAGTCAAATTAGCTCTGTCAGAATTCCCGGCGTTATCTGTGACCGTCAGAGTCACTCGGTGATCACCAGTCGAATTAAACGTATTCGTCGTCGTCTCACCGGTTGCATCGATTTTCCCGTCGTCGTCGAAGTCCCATCGATAGCTGTCGATCGAACTATCTGGTGCCGTCGAATTCCTTGCATCGAATGTGATGGTTTCCCCGATATTTGGTCTAATTGTAGATGTATTTATACGTGCGGTCGGTGGTCGATCCGGTACCGTCGCGTCACTTAGATTGTATGTACTCCAGGCGGAGAGGCCACCATCGAAGTGTTTACCGTTCCAAGCGTTGCCGTTGACTACCCTGTCGCCAACTGGCGTCATAACGCCAATATTCTCACGATAGTCAGAACCCCCCCAGTCCTGTCCGCGAATGTGGACAGCGTAGAGGGCAACAATTGGCTCATCGGCACTGATACTCGCTTCACTACTACCAGTCCTAACGGTGGCGACTTCTCCACGAGTGAGATTGTTAGACTGGCCACCGATACTGACCGTTGTCCCGTCCTGTGTTCCAACAAGAGCGACACGAGTCTTTTCAGTCGGGTCATTGATATTATAGCTGGGGTGGCCCGGAAGAGAATAGCTCGTCTGGGCAGATGAAACAGGTAACAGCGATGCCGCGTACGTATAGTCCATGTTGCTCCACCGTGCGTTTGCGATGGTCACTTGCACTGGTGCGTCAGCGGTGACGTGCGCCCCGGCGTCAACATCGTTTAGCGTCGTCGTTTCGTTCTTTGAAAGTGACACTGTCCGGTCGACACTCCCGTTACCGTTGGCATCGATATTGACATTTGTAGGCATCGTCGCTGCCACAGCAAGCGTATCGGCAGCCATCGGACTGTAGTACTCGGTACCGAGGTGAGACACTTCGGGGACGCCGTACCGATACCTACCATCTTCCCAGGCAGTGAAGTCTGCTGACCCGTACCGATAGACGACTGAAAGCGGTGCTGAAGCGGTTATTACAGTTCCGGCCTCAGGAGTCGATACGCTTGTTGACTCGCCTGCGGTGAGTGTCGTCTTATTGTCAACGGAACCGTTACCACGTCTATCAACATGAATAGTTGCGTTTGAATCGGTTGCTGTCAGACTCAGTTTTGAATTCCATGCGTCGGAGAGCTTCTTCGTATTCAGCGTGTGCGGGACGTGGTAAGTGTAGGCGGTATCATTGCTGTCAGATTCGACATTGACCGGCGATGTGGCGGAATCGTTGTCGCTTCGAACGGTGATCTCGGCGCTTCCCGTATCGCTACTTTCGGTCTGCCACGTCAGAGTGACTGTCTGTTGGTTGCCCGGATCGAGAGTCAGAGTCTGCGTATCAACGACCACCCCTGCAGTATCGGCCAACTCTACTGATTGTGTGCCAGCTGCACTGCCAGTGTTTTCCACCGTAGCATCGACGGTCAACTGTTCACCCGCAGTCACCGGTCCGTCTGTCACGACACTCTCTATGGTGAAGACCGTCTGCTTACTACTTGATATTTGAACTGGCGCCGTGGCCGAGTCGCTGCTGCTCCGAACGGTGATATCGCCGCTTCCTGCGTCGCTACTTTTCGTCTGCCACGTCAGAGAGACAGTTTGCTGGTTACCTGGGTTGAGTCCGACGGTCTCGGTATCGACAACGTTACCACTCGAGTCAAGGAAATCAATCGTTTCAGTTCCCGACGCACTACCGGTATTTGTTACGTTTGCATCAACTACCAACTCAGAGCCTGCATCGACCGGACTGTTAGTGTCGGTAATCGAGATATCGAAGGACGCACTTCCGGTGTCAGGTGATACCGTAACGGTCGCAGTGTCCGTGTCGGTATTACTCTCGTTGTCAGTGACAGTCAGTTCCACCGTGACCGTCGTTTCGCTATCAACACTCGATGGTGCTGTGAAAGTCCCATCGGAGATCGATCCAGTATCACCAACCACCTGCCAGGATGTACTTTCTATTTTTCCATCAGGATCGTAGCTCCCACTCGAATCGAGCGTGACATCGTTGCCCGCACTGACTGAATACGGGCCGCCAGCATCAGCCGATGGACCCTGTTGATTGAGGTTTAAATCGAACGAGATGGTATTCTCCGTGCCGGGCGTAACCGTCACAGTTCTCGTTTCACTTTCGTAGCCATCAGCACTCACAGTGACTGTGTGGTCCCCATCTTCAAGCTCGAGCGAAGCTGGTGTTCGTTCGCTGATCGAGTTCCCGTCTATCTCGATGGTCGCTCTGGTTGGGTCGGAGGTCACAGTGACTGTTCCAATGTCAGTCCCAGTCACCGAAACCGCATTCTCGACGCGACTGCTGTCGAGTTGCGTATTGAGCGTTGTCCGATCAGATTCTTTCCAGAGGGCACTGACGAGACTGTATTCTCCTTCAGGAATTTCACTCTCGACAGTCCATTCGACATCAACCATCTTCTGCTCACCTGGGTCGAGTGTAACGGTCTTGCCCGTCGTATCGCCATTGTCATAGTACTCTCCATCGGGGCCGATTGCACTGTACCCGACGAAGTACGTGTGCTGGACGTTTCCGGTGTTCGCTACCTCGATAGTGGAACTGACAGTCTCGCCGGTGGACACCTCTCCCGTCGGAGTGTCGGTGAACGTGAGACTACCATCCACTTCTGGCTGGTGCTCAAACGTGAACGTGGTACTGTCATGGACATCATCACTATCGCGGATATCAGCTGTGTACGACGCTAACTCGACTGTGACAGTCCACTCTCCTGCCTCTGTTGTCCCAACTGATTCCGGGAAGATAGGGAGATTAATATCTTTTTTCTGGTTCAGGTATTTAACAGGATCTACCGATCCACCTGTGACTGTGTTAGCGTCAATCACCTGGCTGTACTCATTTGTATAAGTTTTACCAGACTTGTGCTTCGCCGTGACGTTCAATACAAACTTTCCAGATTGCGGACCTATATTTGCGGCTGTTAGATCAGCCGTTATTCGTTCGTTCCCACGGTTGATCGTCGGTTTAGTCCCTGATACTGGATTAATTATCTTCGCGTCAAAATGCTCATCACTGGGAGCTATCGATTGAGAGAGCCAAGTCTCTTTGTCTTGCCAGAACGTCGTCTGCATAGCAATAGAGCCTCTAGCGGGCAATGGACCAGTATATACATTTCCCATATAGTTCGACCATGCAACATTTTCTGTCAGAAGGATGGTATCGTAGTTAGTCCCGAATTCCAGCGAATTGGGCGTGAATGCAGGACCTCTACCAATCGGGTCAAAGTACTTGTTTGTTAGGGGAGATGGATGAGGTTCAGTTGACCCAGGGATCCCAATATTGGCTAGATCTAAAATATCCAAAGTCCAGTACTGTGATTGGTATAATTTTCTATATTCTTTGCTCGCAACCGACGACCCGTCTAAGCGACTATCTACATTGCCTGCATACATTTCAAAGAAGGTGGGATGTGAACCTTGTCCGATGAGCAGGCGTGGGCGCTGACCGGTCTTATTTACCTTCTCCCAGCTTCGAATTTCGCCACCGTAGTGTTGTTGGGCGGCTATCCATTGTGGCCCTGATTCATTGACTAGTATACTTATTTTTTCTTGATCACCAGTGTGTTTAGCCTGTTCCTGTAAAAGGCCAGTTCCCCTAGGCTTCGGATCGTGTACATAGAAGAACCAGTAATTGATGCTAGTGTACTCTTCCCCATTGTAGTTGACACTTCTATTCACTCTTCCGTACACTGTTTCGGGGTACCTCTCAAAGTCTTGGAAATTTATAAGATGATCATCTGAATATGAACCAGGTGAAATAACTGTAAAACCCCCCTTATCATTGAGGTCAAGTAAGCTCGGATTCTTGTTCACAGGGGGCACAGGAGTAGCTAATGATGATTGCTCTACATACGCCTCATAACGGGTTGGGAAGAACTCCTCGTCCGGGTGGAAGTACAGAACCGGCGCATACTTGTCCATCAGTTCATCCTTGGTAATTCCAAGATTGCCTGCATTTTCGTCCTGTGCAACGATTTCGGTTTCCAGGGTACGGGTCTCCCCATTTTGGGTTACCTCAGCCGTAATCGTGTACGTACCGGACTGCTCCGTTACTAGAGTCGTGTAGGGTCTATTCTCGGTGCCAGTGTGTAGAAGTGACCCTGCATCCGATGCAGGCTCAGACTCAATAGCCCAGTTGATAGCAGCGTCTGACTGAACATTACGCACATGCAGTGACACCTGCGATCCAGTGGTAGTTGTCGACTGACCAACTTCCAGATACGTTTTCGGCGTTGATCCCTCAAAGTTCGATGTCTCCGTTGATTTTCCGTGGATGTCTTCAGCGTAAATATCGTACTCAAAGTCAACGCCCCAGCCAACCTTGACAGTCTTTGTATATTGGTCGTCACCGTCACCATCGGTTAGCTCGAACGTCTTCGAGTTTGGCAACCACCCGCTCGAAGGGTCTACTGTCACGTCTACCTTCGACAGGCCTTGGTCGTCCGTTACGTTAGTTTTGAACGTTACGTTTTGTCCGTCCGCTTGAGCGCCAACATCCGAAATCTGCGGTGGCGAATTCTGCGGAATCTCTCTCGTGACTGTCGTCTCGACGGTGTTGAACTCGCCTTCAACCTTCGCTCCGACTTTGACGTCGTCTCCCCAGTCGAACGTGCCTGAGTCCGGAACCGTCACCGTGTACGACCCCGGACTATCTCCGACGACCGTCGAGCCACCGCTGAACGGATTGAGGTCCCCGAACGTTCCGGCATCCCAAAACACTTCGACCGACTCGACCGAGCCACTCCCTGCCGAAGCATCCACGTCGACAGTGATGGTGCGACCATCGACTGACGTCCCCTGGATATCGACCGTCGGTTTCGTCGCTGGGTTGGTCGAGCCATCGTAATTCGCGGTCTCTGTGGTCTTTTCGTCCGAAGTCGTGTCTCTGGCGAAAATGTCGTACTGGAAGGAGGTATCCCACCCGATTTTCACAGTGGCTGCGTACGTATCCCCACTCTCGTGAGCCATCTGGAAGGACTCTGCATTCGGCAACACCCCTCCGTTCGGGTCGACCGTCACGTCGACGTATTCCACTCCTTGGTCGTCGGTCACGTCGGCCTTGAACGTCACATACTCCCCATCTGATTGGTATCTGACATTAGAAATTTGTGGTTGCGAATTCTGGGAGACGCGCCCATCGAAGTTTTTCGTTTCTTTATCCTGACCGAACTCGTCGCGCGCGTAGACGTCGTACTCGAAATCCGTCCCCCAAGCGATCTGTTTCGTCGCCGAGTAGGTATCCCCGCTGACGTGGGACATATCGACCGTCTGGCCGGTGTCCCAGAGACCGGTGTCGAACGTTACATCCGTCTTTTCAATGGCATTCGCGTCCGTGATGTCAGCGTAAACGGTCACGCTTTGGCCGTCGACACTCGCCCATACGTTGCTAATGTCTGGTGCGTCGCCATCGACAGTCACCGAATCGCTGTCGTAGTCCACCCATTCACCCTTCGGGTCGCTGCAGAGAAATCCACAGTCCGTCTGTTGCCAGACCCCGAAGGTTACCGATCCGGTCTCGCTGTCTCCGTCCGGAGATACGGTGAAATCGACTGATTTCGTCTCCCACGGGTCGAGAGTGACCTGCTTGTATCCGTTCCCATCGATTTGGTTGTCGTCAACGCTCCATCCCGACGGGAGTTCGGTGTCGTCGATAGTGAACGTCTGTTGGCTGCTGCCGGTGTTTTGCACCGTGACGGTGTACGTAGTCTGGCCGCTACCGGAGATAGTCGTGTCCTCGGCAGTCGTCGTCACGTCGACGCCGTTGCCCTGTGTGGCGGGCGGTGTTGTGGCCATCGTTAGCCCGACGAGCAGCGCACTCAAGACGACGATACCGGCCACTACGCCTAGTCGCCTCGATACCGCTCGTCGACTCGTCATGATTGATTGCTCCTCCAGCGATAGAACCCGATTATCGACGCGATGCCTAGGTGTGAGTCGAAGGAGGGAACAATCATTATATGAGGAATGATAACCAACAGACATAAAGTAGTTACGACGCTCTTGTGTAGTCTAGCGGAAAACGTTGACAGCGATGCAGTCAATGACTCTGTGGATGGGTATGTGGCTGAGATTCAGAGCGCAAGCGCGTGCACTCCCTCTCGCCTGAGGAGTTAGTCAGGCAGGCCGACGCTCTCGCAGACATCGAGAGGAACGATCGGACAAACGCCATCATCGAAGCCCTGCAGGAGTATCTCGAGGAACGCCGTCAGGATGAGCAGTTCTGGGAGCACGTCGCCGAGGCCTACTACGAGGATCGAATCGAGTTCGACCTTGTGGGGTCGCTGGCGGAACCAAGCAGGCCCGGACCTTTCAGTTTCTCAAAGCCTACCTCGAATCCGAGCGGCTGGACCTGATTGCACCGACGAGAGCGCCGACATCTACGACGGCGAGACCGCCAGCGTCGACCCAGAGGACTGATCGATGGAGTCAGTGATTGCCGACACGTGCGGACTGAAGGGTCTCGCGATCCCGGGGGCTGATGCGAGCTACGACACCGTCGTCGAGCCCGACCCACTCCAGTACCTCTTCACTGGCTGTGAGGTCTTCGTCCCGGTCCAGGTCGAGACCGGACTGTTGGAGATGGCCATCTACGACGACATCCGCGCCGCAGCGGTGACAAACGTGTTTGTCGCAAGCGGGTACTATCAGGTACGCAACCCACTCGAAAAAGAGACCGACGAGCTACCGGCATAGGCCTGGACAAGAGCGAAACCGCAGTGATCCTGCTGGCCAACTCTCTCGGTGTTGACGCGCTGTTGACTGACGAATTCAATCAGTTGGCCGGGATTCACGCTCTCGTCAAGGGGTCGACGCCCATACCGACCCCGCGGTTGCTCCGCAACTATAGTAGTTGCTGAAGTGGGAGAGAGCCAATTGTTGTCGCTGTCGTTGTCTCGATATGGTCGAGACAAACGAGGCAAAACAGGTGAGTCGAGCAGCGTCGTCACTGCTGTTTCCGGAGCTTGAGTTCGGTGTTGCGGACAACGGCACCTATCTTGATTCAGCGAGAGAATCCCGGCCTTCACAGTAGTTGCCGAACCTAACTGAGGTTCTTCACGCTGGATTACGGAAAATCCGAGGCGAACGACAGAGAACGGTCGATACGAACAGCCACACGAGTAGTGGTTCCACGGGCCGAATTCGAGCAACACACTACACCGGCAGGCACGTCGCCACCGTGGTCAGTAGGTCTGGGGTGGTTGTTCGAGAATCTCGAAAATTTCGCTAGCACGATATTCTTTGTTGCGCCCCTTCCCGGTCACTTCCTCAAGAACTCCTTCGTCAACGAGGTCGTTGATTACTCGCGACGCCGTCGGTTGCTTGACATCGAAGAGTCGTTGAACAGTCTTGCTCGTGACGTAGGGCTGTTCGAAGAGCTTCAATGCGAGTTGGTTCTTCGTGTACGACTTTCCCCCGTAATCAGTGACGTACTGACGCCTGAGGCGGGCTAGCGAGAGTGTTCGGTCGACGGACTCGTGGGCCTGCCGGGCGATGCCCTCGATAAAGAACGATATCCACGCTTCCCAATCGCCATCGTATCGAACGGCCTCCAATCGGTCGACGTACGTCGGCTTGTTTCGGTTGAAGTATTCACTGAGGTAGATATTCGGGCGTTCGAGATAGCCGGCGTCGTACAACTGGAGCGTGATGAGGAGCCGGCCGAGACGACCGTTCCCGTCGCTGTACGGGTGGATAGTCTCGAATTGATAATGGAAGAGCGCGACGTCTACGAGCGGATGGTAGCTCCCGCCAGTTCTGTAGTAGGTGAACAGCGCATCCATCACGCCGTCGACCTGGTCTGGAACGGGTGGGAGGAAATCACCGATATGGTTCGGTTTCGTCTTGTACGCGCCGAGAGTATCGGTATCGACGCGGTCGTCTGGGACGCCAGTGAG
>ENA-ORDC01001188-ORDC01001188.1-marine-metagenome-genome-assembly--contig:-NODE-1188-length-20497-cov-6.517042_pt1 | contig 20497 bp, 17 predicted proteins | sample MGYA00237783_ERZ508515 | MGnify/ENA primary metagenome ERZ508515 (study PRJEB26186, sample SAMN06268792) | marine metagenome | isolation source: Eden Landing Ponds, San Francisco, CA, USA | place... | reverse complement strand
GATTTCAGATGTGTCGCCACGGAAATCGGAACGCTGTCGAACGGATTTTTCGAGAGCTAAAGCGACGAACCTCGTCGTTTTCGAACTGCTTCAGCCACGTCGAACCGGAAACAGCCGAAAATTGGTTGCTGAGTTTCGCTCGCTGGCACAATGCTACAAACTAAACACGACCTACCTGCCCCGGTGAATCAGTATGACCGTGATTCGACAGCGGTTACCAGGTCATCCAGTCCGGGTTTTCACACCGGTGGTTCCGCTCAATAGCGTCGATGCGTTCGATATCCTCGTCGTCGAGTTCGAGGTCCGTCGCCTCGAAGTTGTCCCGGAGGTGGGCGAAGCTGCTGGTGCGTGGGATCGCGGCCACGCCGTCTTTCGAGAGGAGCCACGCAAGCGACACGACTGGCTGGGAGACGCCGTGTTTCTCGGCGATGTCCGTGATCACATCGACGTTGAACACCTCGCCCTGAGCGAGTGGCGAGTAAGCTACCAGATCAGTTTCAGTATCGTCCAGATGCTCACGGAGTTCCGCCTGCTGAAGCAGTGGGTGCATCTCTACCTGATTGGCGGCGATCGGTACATCAACGATCTCTTTCGCAAGGTCGAGGTCCTCGGCGGTGTAGTTACTGACGCCCACATGGTCCACCCGTCCGTCCGCGACGTAGCCTTCGAGGACCGGCAGCACAGTTTCGATGTCGTCCTGCCCACGCGGCCAGTGATGATACAGGAGGTCGATGCGGTCAAGCCCCAGTCGTTCGAAACTCTCCGTAACCGCTCGTTCGACGTACTCGGTTGTCTTTTCGGGCTCCTCGAAGTGGGCGACTTTCGTCGCGACAAAGAGGTCCTCCCGGTCGACGTTCGCGTTCACGATGGCTGTCCCGACTTCTTCCTCGTTTCCGTAGAGCCGAGCCGTGTCGATGTGTCGGTAGCCGTGCTCGATCGCTGCCTGTATCGTCTCTGTGCCGCCAGCGTCGGTGAGCGAATACGTTCCGAGTCCGAGCCGGATCTGGCTGTCGAGCATATCATCCTGTATCCCCGGCAGGCCTAAATCTGTGTCGCCTCGGCTACCGACGGATAGCAGGGATACACGCGTCGGTGGGCGTTCTAAATCTATATTTCTCGGGGCTGTGATATTTCAGGTGATGGATCCGTACTGCGCGACTGGCAGCACTGGCTGTCAAAGCGACATCGTACGGTGGAATAACACCCCATCGTACGGCGACCGATATATTTTCCGGACGCACCTGGGAGAAACGGACGGCTTCGCTCCGTCGACGACGGCCTGCAGGTCTTCCTCCGTACTGAGCCAGCCGGCCATGACGCAGTAGCGGTCGAAATGTCTGCGAGTGAGCCCGAAGTACGCAACTGGAGACGCAGCCTGCGTTTTTAAACGAATACTGCCTACGTTTGTGAACCCGTCGTCGATGTGGCCTGACCCGTCCGAGCGACCGAATCAGCCTCGCCGATCCGGTCCCCGGTCGTATTGTCGAATCCGTGTACGAGTTCGTCTTCGAGCGTGAGCCAGACCGTCTCGCCGCGGTTGGCATCGACCGTGCTCGGCGCGACGAGTGTCAGACTTATCGGCTGTTCTCCGATTTCGACTTCAATGATCTGTTCGTCGCCCTGTGGCTCGGTCACCTCGACTGTCGCTTCGATAGCGTTGGCTGCTTCGGACGTGTGGACGGTGAAATACTGCGGCCGGACGCCGAGGGTAAACTCGTCGTGGTCGCGGTATCGGTCGGCGACATCGGTGCTTAGCGATACGTCGAACGCGTCCGGCGCGTTCTGGGCCGTGATTCGTTCACCGTCGCGGCTCACCTCGATAAAGTTCATCGACGGCGAGCCGATGAACCCGGCGACGAACTGGTTGGCCGGCTGATGGTACACCGTGTCCGGCGACCCGATTTGCTGGATGTTCCCTTGGTCCATGATGATGAGCTTGTCACCAAGGGACATCGCCTCCTCCTGATCGTGGGTGACGTAGAGCGTCGTGATGTCCATCTCCCGCTGGAGTACCTTGATTCGGCTGCGCATGCTCACTTTGAGTTTGGCGTCCAGATTCGCCAGCGGCTCGTCCATCAGGAATACCGCCGGACGACGGATGATTGCGCGGCCGAGCGCGACGCGCTGTTGCTGGCCGCCGCTGAGGTTGGCGATGTCCCGGTCTAGTAACTCCGGAATCTCCAGCATCTCAGCGACCTCTTCGACGCGTTGCTGTCGCTCCTCTGCGCTCACATCGGCGACTTTCAGCGGGTAGCCGATGTTCTCACGAACGCTCATATGGGGATACAGTGCGAAGTTCTGGAACACCATCGCGATGTTCCGGTTCTTCGGGTGAATGTCCGTCACGTCGTGTCCGTCCAGCGTTATCGTCCCCGACGTTGGGTCGGTCAGTCCGGCCAGACACCGGAGCGTCGTGGTCTTGCCACACCCGCTCGGGCCGAGCAGGATAGCGAACTCACCGTCGTCGACAGTGAGGTCAATGTCTTCGATTGCGATCGTCTCGCCGTACGCCTTCTTGACTGAGTCGTATTCGACTGTAACCATGGTTGGTAGTTATATTTCCGCGTGCGTGCTGCACCTCATCGGACACCCGACGAGGGACGCTGTCTGGCCGTTCCTGAACCGACGCTCCGTCATTTCCCAACCGCCCCCATGCTGAATCCTCTGACCAGTTGCTGTCGGGCAATGAACGCGAACAGCAGCACTGGAACGAGTGCAATCGTCGCCGCGACGCTCATGTTGATCCACTGGACGGAGAACTTCGTCACGAACGAAGCCAGCCCGACGGGAACGGTGATGGCCTTCGCGCTCTGTGCGAGGATGACGGCGAACAGGAGTTCGTTCCACGTGATGATCGTGGTGAAGATCGCCGACGCGATAAGACCAGGCTTCACCAGCGGCAACACGATCTTGAAGAACGCACCCAGGTGGGTGTGTCCGTCGATCATCGCCGACTCCACCAGGCTCTCGGGCACTTCCTCGAAGAACCCTTTCATCATCCACACGGCGAAGGGGATGTTGAACATCGTGTACACGAGGATCAGACCCCGGAGCGTGTTCACGAGTCCGACCCCACGGAAGATAACGAACAGCGGGATGATAGTGACGATTGGGGGCATGAACCGCGTCGAAAGGATGTAGAACGGCAGGTGGAAGTCTAGATTGTACGGGTAGTCGAAGGAGACGAACGCGTACGCGGCCATCGCCCCGACCGTCGTCGCGATGATCGTCGTCACGACGGTGACGATGACGCTGTTGGTGATAAACGTGACAAACTCTGGGCGCTGGGCGAACAGCTGCGCGTAGTTCCCGAACTGTGCGTCCAGCGGAATCCACTGTGGTGGGAACGAGAGCAGCGTATCCCGCGTCTTCAGCGTCGCTGTCACCATCCAGTACACGGGGAACAGCGACCAGACGAGGAACACACCAAGCGCGGCGTACACCGCTACCTTCGTGACTCCCAAGTCGGTGAGCCGCTCGTGTATCTCCTGGAACCCGGACGGTTCCGTGTACGGTGCGACGTCGGCGGATGTGTCTTGTTTCGTCGTCATGAGCCGAACTCCACGTTCGCTATCTTTACGAAGTTCATCGCCAGTATCAGCACAAGGACGAGTAGCGTCACGGCCATCGCCGAGGCTTCACCGAAGTTGTTGAACCGGAACGCTGTCCGGTACATCTCCATGCTGATAACGTTCGTCGCGTCGGAGGGGCCACCGCGGGTGAGGATGAACACTTTCGCAAACACGCGAAGCGCGTCCACGAGGCGGATAATCAGTATCAGCACGATGAGTGACTTCAAGTAGGGCAGCGTGATGTGGAGGAATCGCTGTCGACGTGATGCGCCGTCCATGATGGCTGCCTCGCTGATGTCGTCCGGGACCGACTGCAGTCCGGCGAACAACACCAGCACGACGAGAGGCGTCCACTGCCAGATGTCCGTCAGGATGACCGAGTACAGGGCGATGCTCGTTTCGCTTATCCACCCGACGTTCGCGCCGCCGGTAAACGGTGCGGCCATGTAATCAAGCAGGCCGTTCGGTGCGTACATCAGCCGCCAGATGAGCCCGATGACAGTCGGCGAGAGGATCATCGGGATGAGGATGAGCGTCTGCCACAGTCCTCGGAACTTGATTTTCTTGTTCAACACGAGCGCGATCGCGAAGCCGAGGACGAACTCGGCGGCGACCGCGATGCCGACGAATTTCGCGGTGACGATCATCGAGTTGATGAACGCCCCGTCGCTGAGCAGGTCGACGTAATTCTCGATTCCCACGAACGTCGTCCCCGTCGGCAGGTACGTCAGCGTCGAGAACTGCAACGCCCGAATCAGCGGGTAGAACGTCAGTGAGAACAGTATCAGTATCGCCGGGAGCGTCATCAGCCACTTGAGGTTGTCATCGACCCAGAGCAGGACGGTCTCTCGGGTCGACTCCTGTTGCTGGAATTGTCCGATTTCCGGAGTCGCCACGTCTTGTTCTGTGTCAGTTGCCATCAGTGCTTCTCCGTTCGGTTATTCGACCGGGCTGAGTGACGGGTCGCCACGTGTCTGGTCAGTCGGTGCATCGGTTGTTCTCTATTACTCGTAGTACCCGGCATTTGCCAGAATATCCTCCACCTGGGTTTTCGCCTCCTGTGTCATCTCACTGGGTGAGAGGTCACCTGATAGCGCGGTGTTGAGGAGTTCGCCGTGGCCGATACCGAACTCGGAGTACAGCGGCGTTCGGGGCCGCCACTGCGCAGTCTGAAGACTCTCGTAGAGCGCCGGGAACCACGGCTGTGCGTCCATGTTGTTCTCGAAGGTGTCGTGTCGGAACGGGACGCCGCCGAGTTCGACGTACTGCTGCTGGGCCTCGGCCGAGATCGCCGACCGGATGACCTCGCCGGCCGCCCGCTTCTTTTGATCGCTGATGTAGCTGTTGATGCCCATTATCCAGTTCCCTTGTGTGGGGGCCCGACGCTCCGCACCGGTGTGTCCTTTCGGAATCGGCGTGAATGCGATGTTGTTCGCCTCGTCGGATTCCTCTGGATCGAGCAGTAGCGAGGCGGCCGACGGCCAGGCCGGGGCCTGCGCCGCTGACCCGTCGGCCAGCCCGGTGAGCACAGCATCGCTGTCGAAGGAGGTAACTCCTTCCGGACTGATGGACTTCAGGTCCTCCGCCCAGAACCGAACTGCCTCTGTCCCGGCATCACTGGCCCACTGGTAGCGCCACTCGTCGTCGAACATCGTCCCACCGACGGCGTTCCCGAGCGCGAAGAAGTTCGCCATGGCGGGGTTCCCACGCTTGCCACGGAGGATGTACCCGTCCGTGCCGTCGATCTGGTCGGAGATCTGCTGGCCGGCCTCGTAGACATCTGCCCAAGTTTCCGGCTCGCTCGCTCCGACCTGTTCGTAGTGTCCCTGGTTGTACGCGAACAGCTGGGTGTTACCGACGATGACCTGTCCACGGAGCTGTTGGTCGACACCCTCGGCTGACGGGATCGTGGGTGCCTCCGGCGTGGGCCACGTCGCGATATCCACTGTCGTGTCTATGAGCTGCTCCTCGGGCAGGTCCTCGGGGAGCCACTGTCTGAGTGGGTCGAGGTCCGGCGCGAACTGTGGGAACCACGGATCGTCCATGAACGCGATGTCGTACGCGGTCCCCTGCGTCGAGAGCACGCTGTTGGTCTTCTCGAAGAGGTTCGCATACGGGAACAGTTCGACGTTGACAGTGATTCCCGTATCCTCTTCGACGTACTCCTTGACGAGCCGCTGGAACAGTCGTCCGGAGCCCTCAACGGCCGCAACCGAGAGTTCATCCGCGGTCCCGTTCGAACCGGAGCCAGTTGAGCCCCCACTCTCACCATTGCCATCGCCGCCGTCACCACCGTCGCCGCCATCGCCACCACCGCCGCTGCAGCCGGCAAATCCGGCCAACGCGGCAACGCTGACTGTCCCGGTGAGGAACCGTCGGCGCGACGGCGACAATTGCCGAGGCGACCCGTTAGCTGTGCATTCATCACTACCGCTGTCAGTCGAGCGCTCTGACATACATTGAACCTGTAAGTGGCGCCTTATAAAATGCATGGTTCTTAATCATCTATAATTTACGTCTACTACCCCCATAATAGCACATCTGCTCCGGGAGCGGCGTCAGTTCACCGGAAATTATTCCATGTAGGCTCGAAAATAGACGTACTGATGCAATTCGGAATTGTCGGCTGTGGTCTAGTAGCACAAGTCATGCACATCCCGTACCTCGCGGAAAACCCGGATGTCGAACTGTATGCGTTCGCTGACCCGGCGACCGAACGGGCCACCGCACTTGCGGACAGATACAACGTCCCAAATGTCCATGACAGCCACGAGGCGCTCGTTGCGGACAGTGGCGATCAACTCGACGCGGTCGTCGTTCTGACTCCGTCGCACACACACGCGGACGTGACTGAGGCGACGCTGGGCGCGGAAATCCACACGTTGGTGGAGAAGCCACTTGCCACGTCACCGGCAGACGCGAATCGGATGGTCGAGGCGGCCGAGGCATCCGACGCGACGGCGATGGTCGCGTACATGAAGCGGTACGACCCAGCCTACCAGCGGGCGGCGGCCGCTATCGAAGATCTCGAACAGATCGACCTCGTAACCGCATACGATGTAGATCCGGACCACGGCCGTATCGTCGAAGAAGTGTACGACATCGTCGAGGGGACACCACCGGAGTCCCTTATCGAGGAGAGTATCGCCAAGCGACAGTCCGACATCGAGTCAGCCATCGGAACGGATGACGAATGGCTCGCCGAGGCCTACGACTTCCAGATAGAACACGTCTGTCACGACGTGAACGCGCTCCGCGGGTTGTTCGGTGCCGTCGAATCTATCGATCACGTCAATATCTTCGCCGACGGACGGTACGCGACGGCCAATCTCACCTACGATGACGGTGTCCAGTGTGTGCTCGAAACCGGGGACTCGGACCGCAAGTGGTTCGAGGAGTTCATCCGGGTCGACGGACCCGACGGAATGGTCAATGTGGAGTTCTCGAACCCGTTCATCAGGAATACCCCGACCGAGCTACAGGTCAAGGAGGGTATCGAGGAACTGACCGATACGGTGCACACGCCGTCATACGACGAACCGTTCAAGCGCGAACAGGAGCGGTTCATCGAGTGCATCACCAGCGACGCACCGGTGGAAACGACCTTCGCCGAAGCCCGGGACGATGTCGAACTTATCGCTGACCTCTTCAGAACGTATCGCGAGGAAATCGCCTGATCGGGTCTGGACGGCGCGCTATACAACCTGCTCTCTCGCAGTGTTTGAACGGTGTCTGAGTGGTTGTGGCAATTTTTTATACTGACCGGCAATTTAGGTGATATACCATGCGAGCAGCTGCCATGTTTCGGGACGAGTCGGAAGTCCGTATCATAGAGCGAGATCGACCGTCACCAGCCGACGGAGAAGTACTCGTCCGAACACTGGCTGTCGGCATTGACGGAACGGACCGCCGGGTAGCAGCCGGCGAAATCGGCGGCGATCCACCTGACGGTGAAGACCACCTCGTGATCGGCCACGAGGCGGTCGGCGTCATCGAGGACGCAAACGACACCGAACTCGAAGCAGGAACCGTTGTCGCCCCGCTGGTTCGGCAACCGAAAGCCGACACTCGGTTCGCCGAGAACGGTGAACTCGACATGGCTCCGCCCGACACGTTTCAGGAACGCGGGATCTTCGGTGCACACGGATACCTTGCGGAGTATTTTACAGCGGATCCGGAATCCCTCGTTACGGTTCCAGAACCTCGCTCCGAATACGGGTTCTTCATCGAGCCGGCGAGCATCTCCGAAAAGGCACTCGATCAGGCGTTTGCGGCGCGATCGGCGTTCTCGTGGGATCCCGAGGCGGCATGCGTGCTCGGAAACGGGAATCTCGGTCTCCTCGCACTCGCTCGACTGACGACCGGTGACGAGTTCGACCGGACCTACTGTTTAGGGCGTCGTGATCGCCCGGACCCCACTATCGAGTTCATCGAGTCTGTTGGCGCGATGTACATCGACGCACGCGAAACAGACCTTTCAGACATCCCACCGGACTACGAGCCCATGGATTTCACCTTCGAGTCTACAGGCTACCCGCGACACGCTATCGGTGCAGCCACCACGCTGGGGCCAAACGGCGTTGCAACGCTTCAGGGAGTCCCCAGTTCGGATCGCTACGACGTCGATCTCGGTGACTATCACTCAGACATGGTTGTCAACAACAAGGCCGTGCTCGGCGTGGTCAATTCACGCCGGTCGCATTTCGAGACCGCAAACGAATGGATCAGCGATATCGATGAGAGTGTTCTCGACGAATTGGTGACAGGAGTCTACGACCTCGACGAGATCGACGCGGCGCTGGAAGACACGGACGAGACGATAAAATCAGTCGTGTCGTTCACACGGTAACGGAGCGATTACTCCTTGCGGTGTTGCTCGACGACGTCCCAGTCCAGTTCGATGCCAAGACCCGGCGAGTCGGGGATCTGGATACGACCGTTCTGAATGAAGTCCTCGTCGCGAGCGAGGAGGTCTTCCCACCATGGGACCTCACGGGCGTGGTACTCCAGCGCGACGAAGTTCGGGACGGTCGCGCCGACGTGCGCCGTCGCGGCCGTGGCGACCGGGCTGCCGATGTTGTGCGGGACGAGCGCCTGGTAGTACGCTTCGGCCATGTCAGCGATTTTCTTCGTCTCAGCGATGCCACCCGTCTTCGGAACGTCGGGTGCGAGGAAGTCCACGGCCTGATCCTCGATGAGGTCGCGGAAGCCGTGGCGTCCGTAGCGGTTTTCGCCGGTGAGGATGGTCGCGTTCACCCGGCGCTTGAGTTCGCGCATCGCATCTGTATTCTCTGGCGGCAGCGGGTCCTCGATCCACGCGAGCTCGTACGGTTCCAGGGCACGGCAGAGCCGTTCGGCGGTCTCCGGGCTGAAGTTCCAGTGGAGGTCAACGGCGATTTCGGCGTCGTCGCCGATCTCGTCCATGACGGCCGCAACGACGCGCTCCTTGTGCTCGATTTCCGGCGGATCAAAATGGCGAGACAGCGTGTCGATCTCTCGACCCGACGGCACGTCGAGATCGAACTTAACGATGTCAAAACCGTCCTCGACGGCGGCCCGGGCGGCCTTCGCGTAGGCTTCCGGTTCGTAGGTCTCCTCCTCCTGGCCTTCCTCAGCGGATTCGACCATCGCCTCGCCGGCGTGGCAGTCGGCGTAGACCGCCACTTCCTCGCGGACCTTCCCGCCGAGGAGCTGGTACACCGGCTGGTTGAGAAGTTTGCCCGTCACGTCCCAGAGGGCGAGCTCGACACCGCTGATGGCGATGGTACCGATCCCCTCCTGGGAGCCACGTCCCGAGAGGCTCTCGCGCATGAGGTTGTAGAGCCGTTCCACATCTGTGGGGTTCTCACCGACTAGTACGGGTCGGAGGTAGTCCGTGATAACCTCGTGGACGCCCGGTGAGGGGTACGCCTCACCGATACCCGTGACGCCCTCGTCAGTCTCGACGGTAACGATAGTCCACGGGAAGTTTCCGTCGATGACGAGCGTGTTTACGTCCGTTATCTCTGCCGGTGGACCGTCCGCGCGGCGCGGCGTTTCATCGAAGTCGGCCCACATCGTCGCTGCGAGTTTGGATGCGAAGTCTTCGTACATAGTTTGTCAGTTGCTGTCAAGCCACACCGTACGTCGGTGTGGGCTAGAGCGGTTGTAGTGACTGCGTGTTCCGCGTCGGCAACCCGATACCATCCATAGTGTACGACATACGGCGGGATTGCCACACCGGACGATACCGAATCCCATCGTTTCTGGTATCTACGTTTGTCCTGTTATAAGTTCCGATGCAGCTGACTTCTGGTCCGACATACACACGCCTTTGGTCGATGCCTGTGAATACACAGGTGTCAACGTATGCGTCGCGGACCCGTATTTTTTTATACCTCCGATAGAATATTTATGGTAGATTCACACGTTACGCCAGCCCCTGAACAGTGGCGGGATACCCACCAGCAGTCACTGGCGGTAATCAATAGACATGACTCATCTCAAAGACGCAATCGAATTGGCCGAAAACCCTCTCGGAACATGGATATCGGTCGGTCATCCAACGGTAGCGGAGGCAACAGCACAGTTAGATCTGGACTTCGTCCTCGTCGACATGGAACACACGACGATGGACCTCGAGACGGTAGAGAGTATGGCACGCGGCGTTGACGCCGCACCCGGCGATACGGATATGATCGTCCGCGTCCCGTGGAACGACCCCGTCCGTCTGAAGCGTGTCATCGATATCGGCGTTGCGGGAGTGATGGTACCGATGATTAGCTCCGCCGAAGAAGCCGAAGAACTCGTCCGTTCGTTACGGTATCCGCCGGACGGGGTTCGCGGCATCGCCGGCAGCCGGGCGACGCGATACGGGAAAAACTTCGAGGAGTACGTCACGAACGCGAACGGCTCCATCCTCACCATTGCCCAGATCGAGACGGAACAGGGGATGGAAAACGCGCAGGAAATCGCCAGCGTGGAGGGAATCGATTCGCTGTTCGTCGGCCCAGCCGACCTCTCGGGGTCGCTCGGCATGTTCGCGGAGTGGGATTCGTCGGAGTTCGACGACGCTGTCCAGTCCATCATCGACGACAGTCACGCCGCCGACGTGCCCGTCGGAACGCTGACGACCGACATCGGTGCTGACGCAATCGAGTCTCGGGTCGACCAGGGCTTTGACTTCCTCATCGCCGGTAAAGACGTGTCTCTGCTGATGGATAGCGTCGAAGTAGCTATCGACAACTACGCCGAAGCACTGGACAAGACGGTTTCGGCCTCCGACGATTGACCGCGCCCCGAGCCCGAGAGAGCCAACCGAGTTTCAATTTGGGACCGCCGATTCCGAGAGTCAGTGCTGGTCGATTTTCGAAACGAGTTCACACACGCGAACGCGACGAAGTAGTTGAGCTGGGGCCGAAAGCCGTGGATTTCAGTGGCTGTAGTAGCGCTCGATGGCGATCGTTTTGTCCGTGTAGAAGTTGATTGCGTCCTCGCCCTGGGCGTGGAGGTCCCCGAAGAAGGACTCCTTGCGCCCGCCGAAGTGGAAGAATCCCATCGGGGCACAGACACCGACGTTGATACCGATGTTGCCGGCGTCGACCTCGTACCGATATTTCCGGGCTTCCGCACCGTTTTCGGTGTACAGCGAGGAGGCGTTCCCGTACTTGGTGCTGTTGACCATCTCGATGGCCTCGTCAATGTCGTCGGCCTTTGCCAGGGCCATCACCGGGCCGAAGATCTCTGTCTGGGTGATGTCCATGTCGGTCGTGACGTTTTCGAGCAGCGTCGGCCCGAGGAAGTTCCCATCAGGGTAGTCAGGGTGTTCGAAGTCGCGCCCGTCGACGACCAGGTCCGCGCCTTCGTCGACGGCGTCTTCGACCATCTCTTTGACGCGCTCGGCGGAGTCACCGGTGATGAGCGGACCTACGTCGGTATCTTCCTCAAGGCCGCTGCCGACAGTCAGGTCGTCGACGGCATCGAGAATCTGTTTGCGCAACGGCTCGTAGCTGTCACCGACGCCGACGACCACGTCGTTGGCGAGACAGCGCTGGCCGGCGTTTCCATATACCGAGCCGATGACGTTCGGGACCGCCTCGTCCAGTTCGGCGTCCTCGGAGACGACAGCGTAGTTCTTCGCACCGCCCTGGGCCTGAACGCGCTTGCCGTGTTCGGCAGCGGTCTCGTAGATGTGACGCGCAACCGGGGTCGACCCGACGAAGGAGATGCCCTCGATGTCCTCGTGTTCGAGGAGTGCATTTACCGTGTCGACACCACCGTTGACGAGATTGACGACGCCGTCCGGGAAGTCGACCGCGTCGATGGCCTCGAAGATGATCTGAGAACTCAGCGGGACTTTCTCGCTGGGCTTGAGGACGAACGTGTTGCCCGTCGCGACGGCGTATGGCAGGAACCAAAGCGGGATCATCGCCGGGAAGTTGAACGGTGTGATAGCGGTGAACACGCCTAAAGGCTGGCGAATGGCGTGTTCGTCCATACCGCTGGCGACATCCTGAACGTTGCCGCTGCCCTCGCGAAGCATGTTCGGGATGCCCGCCGCGACCTCGACGTTCTCGATACCGCGGCGGATCTCGCCGCGAGCCTCGGCCAACGTCTTCCCGTGTTCGCGCGTCAGTGCCTGCGAGATGTCCTCCTGTCGGTCCTCAAGTTCCGATTTCAGATCGAAGAGATACTGAATACGCTCGACAGGGGGTGTTCTGGACCACTCATCGAATGCCTCGCTCGCTGTCTGGACGGCCGAATCGACGGTCTCCTCGTCGGAGAACGGCACCTCCGCCAGTGTCTCGTTCGTCGCCGGGTTGACAAGCGGTTGTCCGTCGTCGCTGTCGACTGCCACCCACTCGCCGCCGACGTAATTTTCTACGGTGTCGGGTACTGCAGTCGCCGCTGGCGACTGCTCTTGCTTGCTCGTCATACAAGATACACCTCTCGGTCCACCCATAAATGTGTTACGCCCCCGTTGGCTTTCGTAGCTAGCAGCGCAGACCGCTTGTGAGCCGGACCACTCTTGATGCTCCAATCGTAAGTAAGGATATGGCGTCTGTGACCTACGAGTACGACGACGAGACAGTGATTGTTACCGGCGGCAGTTCCGGAATCGGGCGTGCTATCGCGCTGGCGTTCGGTACGGCAGGGGCGACGGTCATCAACGCCGACATCACACCGGAGCCAAAGGACGCTGATGCGACGGAGCCCACCCACGAGGCCATCGAAGCCGATGACGGGAATGCCCTTTACGTCGAGACTGATGTTTCATCACGGGCAGATATCGAATCAGTCGTCGAGGCGGCCCGCGAGTTCGGCGGTGTCGACGTGATGGTCAACAACGCCGGCTGGTTCACCCGTGGGGACCTGTTCTCGGTCGACGAGGCGACCTTTGACCGGATTCACAGTATTAATACGGGCGGCGTTTTCTTCGGCTGTCAGGCGGCCGCAGCGGACATGCGAGACAGAGGAGAGGGCGGTGCCATCGTGAACACGGCGTCGATCAGTTCGACGCACGCCCAGGCCAACCAGATCCCCTACGATTCCACGAAGGGCGCGATCAAGATGATAACGCGGGGCGCAGCACTTGAGCTCGCTGACGAGGACATCCGTGTCAACGCAGTTGCGCCGGGACACATCGCCACCGAGTTCGGGTCCGGCGCGGAGCAGAAGGAGGAGTCCGTTGCATCGGGTGACCTGGTGAAGCCGATCCCGTTAGACCGGCCGGGCTACCCCTCGGATATCGCGCCGGTGGTCCTGTTCCTGGCCAGCGACCAGGCCGGCTACGTGACCGGCGAAACCGTTTACGTCGACGGCGGGTGGCAGACGTTCTAAGTCGGTCGCAGACTACTAGTGGCGGGTATCGTATACTCAACAACCCAGTACAATTATGACCCGGTAGTCTCATTGGTACACTATGCGTGTCTTAGTGCTCGATGCGGAGTGGAATCCGCAAGCAAGCTATGATCTGTCCGAAGACGAACGGGAGCAACATCGTGCGATGAACAGCGCCAACGTCTGGCAGAACCCTGAGCTGCGCGTTGAGGAGCGGGAGAGACCCGAACCGGCCGAAGACGAGGTGCTCGTTCGCGTCAAGTACGCCGGTATCTGCGGCAGCGACGTCGCCATGACCGAGACCGATGATGACGGCTACATGCACTACTCGGCGTACACGCAGCTCCCGAACGTCATCGGTCACGAGTTCTCCGGTGAGGTCGTCGAGACCGGCACCGACGCGGACCTGTTCGAGGCCGGCGACCCCGTGACGGCCGAGGTCACGGACTACTGCGGCCGCTGTCAGATGTGCCGCCAGGGCTTTCACGGCCACTGCGAGAACTTCGAGCAACTCGGCTTCACGCTCGACGGCGCGTTCGCGGAGTACGTCACCGTCCCCGAGAAGATTCTCTGGGGCGTCTCCGAGCTCTCCGAGCAGTACGAGGACGAAGACGAACTGTACCGGGCCGCCGCGACAATCGAACCCAGCACCATCTCGTTCTACGGCCTGTTTGGGCGGGCCGAGGGCATCTGGCCAGGTGACTACCACGTCTACCACGGCGTCGGCCCCATCGGCCTGACTGGGATGAACGTCTCGCGAGCGGCAGGCGCGGGGAAGGTCATCGCGTTCGAGCCCTCTGACGAGCGGCGTGCAATCGCAAACGAACTCGGATTCGACCACGTCTACAACCCCATCGAGACAGATCCCGTGGAGAAAGTCCAGGAGGTGACTGGCGGCGAGGGCGCGGACGTGCATGTCGAGACCAGCGGGGCGGTCGGTGCGACCTATCCGGTCATCGAAGACACGCTGGCCGAGCGGGCCAACGTCGTTCACATTAGCAACGCCGGCAGCGATCCCGATATCGCCTTGCGGAAGTACCAGGGTTCGAGCGCGCAGCTATACGGCTCCGAGGGCCATACCGGCCAACAGGTGTATCCGCGCACCATCCGATTGATGGCAAGCGGGCAACTCGACAATCTCCCGATGATTACCTCGACTTACGACCTCGAAAACGCCGACGAGGCCGTCGCACAGGCACGCAAGCGCGTCGACGGGAAGGTTCTCATCGAAGTCTAGCGGCGAGTTTTCGGTTTTCAGACTGTTCAACCGTTCAGACGCGCAGTACCAGCACAGTGCTACTCAGTACCCAGAAAAGAGCCGGTCGCGGTTACTCTTCGAGGTCCGCCAGGTCCCATTTGCCGGTGATGATCGCACCGGAGTCGGGGTTGTCCGGCTCGACGACGGCTTCCACGAACGAGGGACCGTCGTGGGCAAACGCCTCTTCGAGGACCCCGTTGAGGTTCTCGGGCTTGACAACGCGCTCGGCGAAACCGACGTTGAACGACTTGGCCATATCCATGAAGTCGACCATCGTTTCGTCGTCGAACTCCGTGTCGATGACCCGGTCCCAGCCGTATTTATTCACCTGGAGGTTCCGAATGGATTTCCAGCCGTTGTTGTTGACGACGACGTAGTTGACGTCGATATCGTGTTCAACGGCGCAGGCGACCTCCTGGTTACACATCAGGAAGCTACCGTCGCCCTCGAAGTCAACGACCGTCCGTTCGGGGTTCGCAAGCTTCGCGCCGATGGCGGCCGAGACGCCCCAGCCCATCGTCGAGAAGCCGCCACAGGAGATGTTCGTTCGCGGTTCGTACACCGGGAACTCGGGATTGATTGTCTCCTGGGGCTGACCGGCGCTGGTGACGATGCTGCCGTCCCGCGGGAGCACTTCGCGGACCGCACGGGCCACGCGTGAGATACTCATCGGGACCTCGTCGTTCTCCCAGCGTTCGTCGACCTGCGCCTGCCAGTCCGCCCACAACTCCTGAATCTCGTCGTAGTACTCGTTGTTCTCCGTCGAGACGGGGTCGGTGCGGTCCTGCACTGCGTCCGTGATCTGGCGGGTGACGACCTTCGCGTCGCCCTGGATACCGACTTCGACCGGGTAGTTCTTCCCGATCTCCTGGGGATCGATGTCGACGTGAATGAGCTTGCTCGGCGGGATCTCGAAGCTCACACCTTCCTCGAAGGAAGAGGTATGCATGTCTGTGAAACGACACCCGACCGCGAGTATCACGTCGGCATTCGCCGCAAGTTCGTTGCCGGCCGAGGATCCGATCCAGCCCGCGTTTCCGACGAATAGCTCGTGATCCTCTGGGATGATGCCCCGCGACTGGAATGTCGGGATGACGGGAGCCTGGAGATGTTCGGCGAGTTCCTGCACCTCGTCCCAGGCTTCGGCGAGCATCGTGCCACCACCAGGAACGATGACGGGACGGTCGGCCTCGGCAAGCAGGTCCGCGGCATCCGAGACTGTATCGGGGTCGCCACCGGGCCGGCTGTGCGGTCGGTGCTCGGTCGGTTCGGGCAGTTCCACGTCCGCTGCAGCACCCTGCACGTCCATCGGCACGTCGATATGGACAGGGCCGGGGCGACCGGACAACGCTGTCTGGAACGCGCGACGGAGAATGCGCGGGAGTCGTTCCACGTCGTCGACGACGAAGCTCTGCTTGGTCACCGGTTCCATCACGCTTGGGAAATCCCCGGGCTTTTGACGCTCGATTTCTTGGAGGATCCCTTCTCCGTACTCGTGGGTCTGGGGCGCACCAGTAAAGATGACCATCGGGATTGAATCGACATAGGCCGTCGCTGCCCCGGTGACGGTGTTCGTTGCGCCCGGACCGATGGAAGTGAAGACAGCGAGTGGGTTGCCACTCGCGCGTGCGTATCCATCAGCGAGGTGTGTCGCACCCTGTTCGTGTCGTGGCTGGATTACCTCTACTTCTGAGTCGTTGAAGGCGTCAAGCAGGTTCGTGCTCCCGTGGCCTGGAATGCCCACGAGGTACTCAACGCCCTCCTTTTCGAGATATCTGGCGATAATTTCGCCACCGTTCAGTCTTGGCATCTCATCAGGAAAGTGCACGCGGGATTTATTAAACGTTCCCCCACACGTGTCACGGTCCACCGGTCTTACTCCGCCGCTACTCCTGCTTATAACGTTGGAATGACCTCGTCGCCCATTACTTCGAAGAACCGCGCCGGATTAGGGCTCGTGTTACCGAGCGCAATGCGGTCGAACCCCATCTCGGCGTACTCCTCCAGTTGGGCGGCGATAGTGGACGGATCGTCAGCGATGAGGAACTTCGCCTCGATTTCTTCTTCCGTGGCTTTCTCTCCCTCTTGTTCGATCTCTTGTGGATTCGCCATCGCCCGGTCGAAGACATTCTGGGTTGTTGCCCACCATGGTCGTGTGGCAGCCCGGGCTTGCTCGTAGTCATCGTCGTAGGATGCAATCACCAGCAGCGTCGTCTCGATACTGTCCGGATCTCGGCCCTCCTCTTCGGTGTAGCGGCGGATAGCCGGATAGAGACGCTCCGTGTATTCCTCGCCTTTCTTGACAGTGATGAACCCGTCGCCGTATTCGCTCGTCAGTGATGCCGTGGTCGGGCCGTTAGCGGCCAGATGAATCTCCGGTCGCTCCTCGGGCATCGTGTACAGTTTCGCGTCGTCAACCATATAATGATCTCCCTCATAGCTGAAGAAGCCTTCTGCGTCGTAGAGCCCGTGAATGATCTCCAGGGTTTCTTCGAGGCGGTCACGCCGAACAGGATAGTCGGGCCACTCGTGACCCAGCGGTTTCTCGTTCATCGCCTCCCCAGTAGAAAGCCCGAGAACGACCCGCTCGTCGTGCATTTCTTGTATCGTGGCGAACGCCTGTGCCATCATCGCCGGATGGTAGTGCTCGCCCGCGGGCGTGACACACGTTCCAATAGGGATGTCGACCCGCTCAGTAACGGCTCCGAGCCACGACCACGCGAAGCCCGCTTCCGCATCGGTGTGGAACCACGGATGGAAGTGATCCGATGTCCAAATGAAGTCAAAGTCGTTGTCCGACGCCAGTACGGAGTACTCTAGAAGCTCCGACGGGCTGTACTGCTCCTGATGGGCCATGTAATCAATCTCTACCATGGTATCATCCGCTTGTGCATTCTGGGTAATATCAGTTTCCCCATATCATATGAGAAACAGCCGAATTGAAGTTACAAGCCTAGTTCGTTTCTCTCAAACAGCCGTCCGTAGGATGGTGGTTTGAAATGTTGGTACACCAACTGACGCCCGTTTCGGGGTGGATATGGACCCCGAAGTAGGAAATCAACAAAAAGACGTTCGTTTTTCCCGAACGGCCTCATATGTTCGTGGCTTACGAACAGTTTTAATACGGTGGCTTGGAATGCATTGATATGGCAACCCATGATGGTTCAAGAACGGTTGAAGCGGTCCAAACGACACTCGATATTATAGAACTTCTCTTGGAACGGGATGGTGCCGGAATCACTGAAATCGCTGACGAACTGGGCCGGTCCAAGGGAACGATACACGGGCATATGTCGACGCTCTACAAAAACGAGTACGTGGTCAAAGAGGACGAGACGTATCGGTTGAGTCTCCGCCATCTCGATCTCGGTGAGACAGTACGAGATCGGCTTCAGATATACGATGTCGTCACCGAGGAGCTCGACGACCTCTCGGAGTCTTGTGGTGAACTCGCCCAGTTCGCGATGCCCGAACACGGACAGGCGGTGTATATCTACAAAAGCGCCGGCGAAAACGCAGTTCAGTCCGCATCGTCGCCGGGGAAACGAGAATACATGCACTGTCTCTCTCTGGGGAAAGCGATGATGGCACACATGTCTGAGTTGCGGGTCAACGAGATCATTGACCGACACGGTCTTCCGAAGTATACGGAGAACACAGTCACAACGAAGGACGAACTGTTTGCGGAACTCGAAGATATTCGTGAACGCGGGTACGCCTTCGACCGGGAGGAGAAAATCCAGGGCCTTCGCTGTGTTGCTGCACCAGTAACAACAGCAGATGAGTTAATCGGTGCTATCAGCATCTCTGGACCCGCAAGTCGATTCGAAGGCGAAGTCTACGAGGAGGAGTTGCCCAGTATGGTTACGCGGTCAGCGAACGTCATCGAAATCAACTCACAGTTTTCCTGACATCCCCTTGTTTGAGTGCCGCGAACGTACGATTTATTGGTGGTAGCTAGTTCTGATTTGGCAGCGATACCCCTGATTTAGAATAACATATGTACGTGTGTTATTACTCAATTTTCCAAGTATCGGACCGAGACAGTTGCATTCCACTCGGGTGCAGGCAATGACACAATGCAGGTTGCCAATGTGACTGATGCAGCGCTGTTGTTCGCCCCATCTACGGGGGGCTATTCACACTCGCCCAAAGAGCGGGCTGAATGGTCAGACTGTGCTGTGGCAACACAAATTCTCGCTGGAAGTCTCGCACTGCTATAGTAGCAGTTAGAAATAGTTGCTCACTTTTGGGATTGAGAGTTGGTCGAGAGCGGTATCGATCGCTGTGGTCAGCTCGTCGAATGAGTCAAAGAGGCAGTTGCTAAGAGACGCTTGAAGCTGTCTCCAGCACTCTTCGACAGGATTCAGTTCCGGCGAGTACGACGTCATGAAGGCGAGGTCGCCAAGGGCCGCTAGGTCCGTGACGGCCGACGCTTGGAAATACGGCGCTCCATCTATGACGCCAATCAAATTATCTTCGAACTCTTTGCATAATGCGAGAATGAAATGTTTCGCGTGTTCGGCGGTGACGTATTCTTCGAATTGTGAAAAAAAAGCGATCACCGTTCTCGGTGATCGCGCCCAGAAGACATGTCCAGTCGCGTTGGCCAGAGAGTTCGACGGGGGGCCGCGTGCCGCGCGGAAACCACGCGGCACGCGGCTCGACTTGCACGGATTTCTTGGTTTGATCGATACAGACTACGGTGGCGTCCATCTCCCGCCGCTTTTTTTGAGAGTGTCGTGGAACTCCTCTTGCTCATCTTCGTCGGCTTCAGCGGCTGAACGGCGCGGTTTTTGATAGCTCAATCCCGCTTCTTTCAGCAACCGCCGACAACTCGGGATTGAATACGTGACACCGTACGTTTCTTCGAGATGGTCTTGGGCAAGCGCCGGCGTCCACGCCGGCGCGTCGATCCCGACCTCGCTGGGTGGGTGGTGAACCGTTTCTTCAAATTCTTCTTGCTGAGTTTCTGAGAGTTTTCGTTTTCTCCCAGTTCGCTTATCATCAGACACAGCCTGCTCAAGCGACTCGTCGGTGTCGAGTCGCTTGAGCCAGCTATAGATTGTCCGCCGCTGAACGTCGTACCACTCGGCTAACTCAGTTTGCGAAACACCGTTTTTGTACGCAATTGCCGCTAAAAGCCGTTGTGTTGGCTTCTTACCGTCCACGTTGTCGAGAGCATCTTGCAATTCCTTGACGGATATCTCGTCGAGATGATTCACTATCTTCTACATCACATTATGGGCAAAAAGTTCTAACGGTCACTATAGCCACCATCGCCCCGCCCGTTCCCCGCTTGGGGCTGGAGCCCACCGAGTGCCCTCAGACATGCCCTCCTCACGCGCTCCATTCCCACACTCCCCTCTTTCGCTTCACTAAGCCTCCAGAACCTGCCGCGCTCTCGCTGTGAGTTGTGTTCGAACCAGTACCATGCATACGTAGATAGAAGCCTGGCGGACTTCCTGCGGCGTCGGCTCACTTATAAATTGACAACCTTTTCGCGGAGCCGTAGAAAGCACTTCCTTCTTGTTCTCAATTACACGGGATGGCTCAAATTAAACTTCCAGTTGTTGAGTAGCGGAGAGTGAGCGGAGTGGCCAAATCTAAGATCCCAGTACGACCGAGGGAACCACCCATACTTGCCGGCGACTTGTCGTCGGGTTTTATGTTTAGTGCGCAGGAGGAGTAATTTATGACTCTCCAGCAAATTACCGCGGACGATATCTCGGGCTGGGACTCTCTGGACGATATTGCCTCTTCTTTCGAAAACGCTCTTCTGTAGAGGATTGTTGGTGAGTTGGAGCAGTAGCTGGAAGTCACAGCGGGCAAGGGTGGCGCGGCCGCG
>ENA-ORDC01001187-ORDC01001187.1-marine-metagenome-genome-assembly--contig:-NODE-1187-length-20511-cov-5.173241_pt1 | contig 20511 bp, 14 predicted proteins | sample MGYA00237783_ERZ508515 | MGnify/ENA primary metagenome ERZ508515 (study PRJEB26186, sample SAMN06268792) | marine metagenome | isolation source: Eden Landing Ponds, San Francisco, CA, USA | place... | reverse complement strand
CGACCGATCACAGCCCGAGCAGCGTGACCGATACGGTCGACTTGCTGGCTGAAACAGATCTCGTCCAGATCACACGAGAAGGGAACAAGAAGCTCGTCCAAATCAATCGCAACCGCCTCACGAAGCCCGACGACCCCATCCTCCAAATCCCGCAGTCTGAGTTCCATGATCCGGTTCGCACCCTCGTGGACAGGTTGCGCAGCCGGATCGACAACATTGCTGGCATCCTCGTCTTCGGCAGTGTCGCCCGTGGCGAGGCTGACCGGTCGAGCGACATCGACTGCTTTGTCCTCGTCACCGAGGAGAAGTCGACTGCCCAGCGAATCGCTCACGAAGTCGCACGCGACTTAGAGGAGGAGCGATTCGATGGCGACCGCTACCAGTTCCAGGTCCTCGCCGAATCAGTCGAGAGCGCTACCAACATCGGCGATCGCCTCCGCGAAATCTTCACCGAGGGCATCGTTCTCCACGGAACTGAGGACCTCCAAACGGCCAAGCAAGAGGTACTGACGACTGGACAGTAGTTACGTTGAAGATGCGCTCACGGACGCCCAGCGAGCGTTCGATCGTGAGCCAGTACACAAAGAGTCCGGACTCGATACCGACGACGATGCTCTCCTACAGCTCCGGAAGGCATGTTGCCTCCTCGATGCGGCCCGCTTCCTGCGAACACAGAACGGGTACTATACCGTCGTCATCGAAAGTTCGTTCATCGCCATCGAACGCAGTATCCACTTCTATCTCCTCCACGCAACTGGGATGGACAGCACGGAGTTCGTCACTCACTCGGACGTCTACGAACGAGGTGCCGAGGCGAACTTGTACAGCGAGTCGCTGGGAGACCAGTTCGTCCAGCTCTGGCGGGAGAATCGCTCGAAAACCTACTATCGACAGGCCGTTGGCAGAGAGACACAAGCCGACGCCATGCTCGAGCTCGCGACCGCGGTTCATCAGATTATTCTCGACTATCTCTCGATCGGCCACGAGTGCATCTGCACCCGAGGTTGACAGGCTTAATTCTAATATTAATATTAACTCACCAGCTACGGCCTCTGTAGTTGGCTCTGAGTGAAAGTAAGTTCAGGACAAGAGTCGATCACGTGACGGTCTCGGGGTTGGATGAAGAGGGATTGAACGGAACCGCTCTACTAGAGGTTGGTTGGCGGGAGGAGGTCACAGAGGACGGGAGCTTGTTCAAGCAGAGAGTCAAAGAGGCGCTCAGTAGGCCGAAATAATGCATGATGTTCATCAACGGTGCAGGTGGCCTCCTCATCGTCCGTCCACGAGAGGAAGCCATTGTCGAGAAGCGGAGCTAGCGTCGCATCTAGCGCGGCACCGGTACGCCCAGACTCGACCTCGAGTGTATGACGTGGAAATTGGGAAAGAAAACTGCGGGTACAGCAGCTTAGCACGTGGGCGCGTCGAGCAGCGAATAACTCATTGAGCGCAATACGGTGGGTGCGTGTCCAAAAATCGTCGAGCCTGACGTAGGTGCGAACAATCGGAGAGAGATCATTCAGGGCACCATTTGCGTGGACGATGCCGAGGTCGTTGAGGGCGTGCCAATCGTGGGTCTCGAGAGACTCACCGAGCGGATGGAGGACAGTTTGAAGAGCGTCGTGGTACCGTGACGTGAGAAATTCGCCAGCGACGACGTGGGCGTTGCCGATATTCCGGGTTGGGTGGAGTGCCTCGTGGTGATCGGGATTGCGATGGTCGACATGAGTGCGTGGGTAGGTCATGTTGCACCCCCACAACGAGGCGTCGAGGATTAACATTCCGAGCGTTCAGGAACTGCTTATCGAAGTTCCCGCGTACAGTCGGGTCAGTTGAATGCGTTCTACCTTTTCGAGATCCACGAGCGGTGTCGTCCCTGAACAACTGAGAACGCGTAGCTCGCTACGACGGACGAGGTTCCAGGGCTCCGAAATTAAAACGGAGAGAGTGGTAGCAATTTAATATTAGGATTAAGATTAAGTGGGCGGTGGAGACGCCAGAGAGACAATCGGCCTGCTTCGCTGTGATCGGGTCTGCCGGTGGGCGCTATCTTGGCTATGATAGTCCCAGTCCAAAATATCGCACTGTCTCTTCGACAGTATGTTTAAACACTCAGGATTGTCAACATCCCATATGGGAATATTTGACAAGATATTTGGTAAGCGCCCTTCCTCAAAATCGGAAAAAGCAGCGGAGCCGAGTCCCGATATAGTAATTGAGGGTTCTCTGAATTCTGAGTTTATCTCCGGTAACTTCCGTGGATCAAGAGTGATGTTCCAGTCGGTGGAATCTCCCGACGGCGAATGGCACTGCCTCTATGCCAGTTCTGGATCAGATGATGGCGCACCAATTGTGCTAGTGAACTCTTCCGACCAAGTTGCACACGCCTTCAGCGTCACTCGGGTAGAGGATGCTGCTGTGGCCAACAATGGAACAATAGTAGTAACTGACATCGGTGACGCTACCGACCAGGATCTACGTGGGACACTTGTTGTCGTCAATTCTAATGGTGAGTCAATCGTTGAACACGAGTTCAACGCAAACATCTGGAGGTGTGCGATCACTGACAACGGACGATACGCTTCAACGGCTACCCACAACCCAGATCGGACGGTGTACATCTTCGACACTGATACGGGCGAAGTTGTGACGGAATATGAGACGCCCAATCTGAACGGCCCACCACAGAGATTTGGAAGTCACGAAGGCGAAGAGGTATTGTATCTGCTGGATGGTGACTCTCGGTATCGTGCAATAAATCTCGACGGTGAAACGGTGTGGCGGAGCGAGGAACTTGTACGGAAGGATCGTTATGAAGAACTTCGAGCAAGTGGGGAAGAAGCTGATCTGGAAGAAGCTCTAGAACTTCTTGAGGAGGCCTACGAACTTGCGAACGGCGAGTACGAGAAAAAGCCGGTGGCTCGGGAACTCGCAGAGACACACTGGAAGCTTGCCAAAGAGATATGGAAAGAAGAGGATGACACCGACGAGTGGTGGGCAAATCTCAACCAAGCCAAGATGTACTACATGGAGATTCTTCCATGGCACGATGGGAAAAAAGGCGTTGCCAAGGTTCAGCGGAAGCAGGCCAAGTACCACCTCAAGAAGGGTAACGAAAACATGACCCTTGAACTCCTCCAGAACATTGCTACGATGGAGGACGAATACGACGTCCAACTCCTCACAGACCACGACAAGAAGACGATAAAGGAACTTTCCTAAGTGGCGCTCGTTCGAAATTTTCTAACGAAGCAATTGATTTGAAACCGATATTGCAATTGCGGCTAAGCTGGCGTCGACAACAATAGCGAATGACCAACTCGAGGTGAGTCGAAAAAATCGACAGCAGCTTAGTGAGTTTGGCTGCAGGACAGGCTACGGTGGGGACACCACTGGCAGTGATCGCCCGCAGTGTAGTCGTCAAAGGTCGAGTCTTCAGTCGCTTGTAACCGTGTGAGGAGGTCTTCTCGGCATTGCGCTAATTCATTATCAGAGAACGCACGAGTACTCATGTTGGGGCCGACCGACCCGACATAGACATAGCCGGCTTCCTCGATTCGTTCGTCGAAGAGCTGTTGGCAGGCGAGCAGATAGATCGGTAACTGGAGGTTGTCATCGAGCGAGCGCTGCATCGTGGTCGCCTTGTAATCGAGGACGACGAGGTTGCCAGCCGAGTTGCGACAGACAGCGTCAATTTTCCCCGTAATCGTATGACCATCAATGTCAAGCGTGAACGACCGTTCTGCACTGAGGATCTCCCACGAACTTGCCTCAGTGCTGAAATACCGGTCGATGCAGTCCTTGGCCTGATCAACGATATCAGCAGAGTAACTCTCCTGGCGGCCGAGTTCGTCGCAGACATCGTTCCATTCCTCAGGGGATGTCAGACTCCGTTTCGCAGCTAGCTCAGCGGTATCGTGAAAGAGGATACCCGTATCACGAATCGACACGGTGTCGGAACCGGTGGCACCTCGCTGGGGATCCTCGAACGCACGAACGAGATAATCGAGATAGTGACGCCGGGAACACTGGCTGTACTTCTCGAGCGAAGTATAGCTGTGCCGGTGACTCAGCGCAGGACCACCATCCGTCGACAGCGCCTCAACGGCAAATCCAACCGTTGCAGGTGAGACAGAGTCGAGGTCCCCGTTCAGTAAACCACGAGCAAGTGCCAGGACGCGGTCCCGGGCCGCTGACTGGGGTACGGGTTCGCCGTTCACAGAGATAGTCGGATCGACGCCGCCATCGGTCGGAGCAACCTCGTCCGTCCAATCTGTGGCTGCCGGTGGAAGTCCAGCGGTGACCTCTTGCCAGATGGGGAAGGACGCGCCGGTGGCTCGCCAAGGAATTTGCTCGGGGAGCCAGGAGTCGATGAACGATAGCGAGAGATCACCGTCATCAACTCCGCCGTCGTCGGCGTGCCGACCAACGAGTACGAGCTGTTCTTCCGCACGCGTCATGGCGACGTGGAAAATGCGGCGTGCTTCGTACTCGTCGCGCTTTTCGAAGTCCTGGTCGAGCGGGGTAGCAGCTGTCTCTTCGAGCGTGTGGCCGAGTGTATCGTACGAGCGCGTACTCGGTTCCCACTGGTCAGCAGATAGGTTCGGGAGGAAGACGACCGGGAACTCCAGTCCCTTGCTCTTGTGCACGGTCATGATGTTGACCGCGTCACTCACCGTTTCAGCCTGGTCTTGGACGCTTGCGATGCTATCGTCGAGTGACCCCATGAGGGAGAGCAGCTCGAGGAACGACTCGTCTAATGCTGGCTGGAGCGCGCCCTCTCCGAAGGAGTCGATAAGTGACTCCAGGGTTCGTAGGTCTCGTCGTTCTTGTGGCGACAGGTACCAGTGGATATTCGTCTGCTCTTTCAACTCGCGGAACAGACGAGCTACGGAGTAGATCTCTCGCTTGGCACGTAGCGCCTGGAGATCTTCGCGGGCACGACGAACGCGCTCAGGTTCACGAAACTGGTCGAGTGGAAGCGACTGCAATGCCTCCGATAACGAATCAGAGGCAGTGTTGAGTAGTCGTATATCAGCGTCGTGAAGCCGATAGCGCATCGTAAACACACGATTCAGACTGACCTCGTCCGCTGGGTTCGCGAGTGCTTTGAGATACGCGAGGACGGTCTCAACACCAACCGAATCGGCCGCGAGTCCACCGGCGAGTTGATAGGGGATGCCGCGCTCTTCGAGTGCTCGTACTATCGGCTTTGCATGGCGATTTTTCCGTACGAGAAGTGCGATGTCGCCCGCATCATACGTTTCATCGACGTCACCGAGTGACCCTGAAAGGAGGTGGCCGATTGCAGTCGCAATCTGTTCAGCCTGCACTTCATCGTCCCCAGCTGCCGTTACCGTCGCAATGCCATCGCTGGCATCCGCAGCGTCACCGACCGCGGTGAGTTCCTTCTCGCTTCCACGGGCCTCTAGCTGTGCAATGACATTGTTCGCGACATCCAGAATCGGTTGCTTGGAGCGGAAGTTCTCCTCAAGCGTTTCTGGAACCAGCGTCTCGTAGCGTTCCTCGAGTCGGTGCCCGATGTTCTCGACTGCCGCCCCACGCCACTCGTAGATCGCCTGGTCATCATCACCGACCACGAACAGTTTGTCATCGTCCGCGAGCTGGTCGACCAGCTCGAACTGGACAGCATCTGTATCCTGGAATTCGTCACAGAACACGTAATCATACTGTCCCGCAATCTCGGCACGGATGTCCGGATCCTCAAGGAGATCGAGCGTCGCACCGATCAAGTCGGCAAAGTCGACCAGCGATGCCTCGCGGAGGCGTTGCTCGTACGCTGTATAGCCAGCGGCCAGATCGGCTGCCTCCTGGCATTCCTCGACGAACGACCGAAGTTTCCCGGTGAGCGTGACGGACATCGAGTCGGGGATACCGCTCGGTGGACTGGAGTACGTCCCGAACAGATAGGCGGGTAGACGGAACGCGGGCTTGTGCTCACCATCGATAATCGACGCCTGCTCCGTTTCTAATAGCTCCGCGAGGGAGGTACAGGTCTCCTCCATGCCGCGCAGATACGTCGCGACCGACTGTTCGACACCGGTTTGGCCGACCGCGGTTCGTTCGTCTGCAATCGATTGCTGGAGGTCGGCGAGGCCGTCACGCATCTCCTCGAGGCGGTCTGCAGACGGGGCCCGCCAGCTGACCCGGACTGTCTCATTCGCCCGGTCGACAATTCGGTCAACGAGTGCCTCCAGTTCCAGGAGTCGGTCAGCGTCACCAAGGAATGTCTCGATGGTGCCTGGCGAGATTCCTTTGCTCTTCATCGTGGAGATGAATTTGAGCAGGCTGCCTGCTGCCCCATCAGCATGTGAATCGGGGCCATAGACTTCAGGACCGGTGAACCGATAGGTGATTTCGTCGAGCGCTTCGTGAATGAGGGTGGTTCGATCAGCGTTATTCACGACATCGAATTGCGGATCGATTGCAGCGTGATACGCATACTCTCGAAGGATATCGTGGCAGATGGAGTGATAGGTGTATGCGTTCACATCGTATCCTGGTGCGCCAAGCTTCTCATTCAACTTCTCGCGCATCGAGTCTGCAGCCTTGTTCGTGAACGTTAATGCGAGGATTCGATCCGGTGAGACGTCGTGTTCGTTGATCAGGTGCTCGATCTTCCGAACCATCGTGAACGTCTTCCCGGTCCCAGCTCCGGCCAACACCCGCATTGGGTACTCTCCAGACTCGATGATACGCTGTTGGGAAATCCGCGGCGACGGCTCTTCGTCGGGGTCGTTTTCAGCGGGAGGAGGCGACATCAGAACTGCACCTCCTCTGCGAGTGCATCGGTACACATAGAACGATAATCACACCGCTCACAGGCATTCTCGCGAATCGCGTCCCACCGAATGGGCTCGTAGTTGTCCTCACGGATCCCATCGTGTGCCCGCTGTATCAGCCCCCAGATCGTTTCTTCTTCGCTGTAATAGGTTTCCTCGACATCGCGACCATAGCCCGAGACACGGGGCTGGACGCCGGCAGTACTCTTTTCGAGATCCGTGTTGGCGAGCAGTCCATAGTACGTGAAGACGACCTCCATCCCCTGCTCGTAGACGGATGTATTCTGGACCCCTTCGATGTAGGTCGCCGCCTGAATCGCGCTCTTGACGATACGGGGGTGGTAGTCCTCGCCGGCAAGGTGCTCGCGGAGCTTCTCCTTTGCGCGATCGCTCGTCGAGAGCTCGTATCTGACGGATGGTTTGTAGTCGATGATCTGAAGGCCGTCGTCCGTACGGACGACGTTATCAGCGTATCCGTGGAGGGAAATCCCATCTCGTTCACATTCGAGTTCGACTTCCGTGAGAACGGATCCACGAACGTGATCGAGCCCTGGACCGGTCGAGAAGTAAGCCTCAATCGCGGCACGGGCGAGCTGTTTATCGTACTCGTAGTGGGCAGCAGTGGCGTACTCAGTGCGACTCGTGCGACCGTCCCACTCGTCGGCGAAGGCATCGAGCGCGAGCGCACGAATCTCTTCATCCGACTCTCCTGCTATGGTCTCACAAACATACTCAATAGTGCCGTGCAGCGCCAGCCCACGGTCTAAATATCGGCGCGTTTGATCGGGGTTCGCGACAGAGAGGTCGTGCTTATATTCGTACTGACGCGGACACCGAGTGTACGTTCCCAGACGGGAGGGAGACAACGGTCGCGACCGGTCAGAATCAGTCACGGCGAACCCTCCCTTCAGCGAAGTCGACATGCGCTTCGAATGCGGCTTCAAGTTCTGGGTCATCCGTCTCATCCAACAGCTGCTGAATCGCGCCGAACTGCGTCTCAACCGCGTCCAGGCCGACGTCGTCGCCAGTGACGGGTGCTGTCCGTACGTCCTGGAGAGCACGCTCAACGCTGGAGAGGACCCTCGTTGCAGCACGACCCTGGCTATGGACGTCCTCGTGGGTGATCGAGTCGAACTCGAACTGGCCCCGAAGTTGTTGCAAGAAGCGGGACGGCTGTTTGTACTTTCCTGGATCTGCTGCGTTCTCTGCATAGGTACAGAAGTACAGTTGATCCGTCGCCGCGTTGGCGCCAACCGCGAGGAGCCGTCGGCTCAGCTCAGTATAGTACGCCGAGAACGGATGGTTGATGTCGTCGTCTGCGGTCGGGAAGGTCTCACAAACCTCGTCCCGAGTCGGACTCGTGACAGCAGGATATTCGGGGAGCGATTTGAGCTGTGCAATCGGAAAGAGCGACGAAAACCGTGGGACTGCAGGGTACTCCTCCTCGACGACGTTCAAGACGAACACCGCCTTCCAGGAAGCGTTTTTGACCACGCGGGCAGAGTCGACGAGGACCCCGCCCTCCTTCACGTCGACCTCACTGTAGAAGTCGGGCGCGGAGTATCGGAATGCTCGCTCCAGTGCTTGACAGAACGCGTCCCACGAGGAGTCCAGCAGCGGGCAGTCCTCAACGAACCGTGCGAGGTCGAGAACGCGCCCGATGTGCTGGAACTGGATGCGAGCCTCCAGCTGTGATTCGGTCGAAGCGACCCGTTGCTTGAGATCTGTGTCGAGAACCCAGGTCGTCAAAGCGTCCGAAACCGATGCAGTCGCCAGCTCGTCATCGTCGAGAATCGTCGTGAAGTCCGGGACTCTGGCTTCGAGCAGCGTTCGAGATTGGTCGTCTCCGCCCGACTCGAGATATCGAGCAACGTGATACAACTCCCGGGCAGCAGGGTCATCAGAAATCGCACTCGTGGTGATAGACGCCGTCGGAATGCCTGCCTGCTGTAAGATCCGAACGGTCTCTTGGATCGGTGAACTCGAATCTTTGAGGACGACCGCAAACTCGTCGTACGACCACCCCTCTGTCGTTCGACGGCGTTCGATTTCTTCTGCGACGGTCTGTACCTGATCGGCGAATGTTTCCTCGGTTATCTCGAAAAGGCCGTCCGGAGCTGCCGATTGTGGCGCTTCGCCGGTCGCGAGATGCGCTGCTACCTGGGCAGGGCCCGAGATGGGAGACGAGGAATCGTGGACGACGGTTTCCATCTGGAGATGATCGGTGATGTCTCCAGGTTCGTTCCTGATCCGCTGAATACTCCCATGTCGTTCTCCGACACACACCAATTCAGTGCCCGTCGACGCGGCTGCCAAGAATCTGCGCTCCAAGGCGGAGAACTCCTCGACCTCTACAGTCAGAATCACGTCAAACCGATCGAGAATCGGTGGACGTGCGGTCTCCGTCTCCAGGTACTCTAATGTTCGTGGGATGATGCTCGCACGCTCAGCATACCCGTTCGTCACAAGAACCTCCTGCAGATGGGTCGTGAAATCGAATAATTCAGCGAGCGACGAATCGTTCGCGTCGACGTTCTGATTTTGCCACGCTGCTGCCAAGGTGAAACGACCGACGTCGTCTTCGAAGGCATCGAATGCCGATGCTTGCTGCAGAAACGAGTCGGTCCATTCGTACTCGGAGAGGACCGATGCGAGAACTGCAGCACGTTCATGCTGGGAGACGAGCGTCGGGTTCTCTTGGCTCGCTTCGAGGATTGTCCGGGCGAACCGCGTGAGCGACATCACTTCTGGTCGTTCAACGGAGTCGACGTGAGTGGCCAAGACATCGGTAAACGTCTCGATGCCAGTCGGGAACCGCTTCAACACGAGGATATCGCCGACATCGTGTTCATGCAGACACTCGGCGAAGATAGGTGCGACTCGCTCCTCAAGCGGGGGGCCGGTTGGAGAGAACAGATGAAGCTCACCGGGAAGCTCCGTCATTGTGTGACCAATTGCAGACATAGTACTGTCGTCTGCATCTCATTTGATAAATCTTCAGCACGTGACTATACGATGACGGAGATATAACGCGAGAAACCATGTTCCGCCGATTACTGCGTGCCCTCGGAAGCAAAACAGATGATAGCCCAAAGAAGGATTCAGCGACGGCTTCCTCGGTTGGTTCGTTCGATCACTACACCGATTCAGTCGATACAATCAAACAGCTAAAGCGCGAGCAGCGCCACGACGAGGCCGAATCGTTGCTCCTCTGGTGTATTGAGCAAACTGAACAGGAGGAGTTTGGCGATCCAGCGCCGTGGTATTACAAACATCTAGCAATCGTCTATCGGAAGGAGAACCGATACCACGACGAGATTCAAATCATCGAGCGTTACCTCAACAACGCTTCCTCACCTCGGGACGACCTCCAGAAACGACTGCATCGGGCGAAGGAGCTTGCAGAGAACGAATCTGGATAACGAAAGTTACTGAAACACCCAGTTTGTGATAGATTGAGGAAGCCGTGCTGCATAGATAGCGCGTATCTCGCACCAGAGGATTATCGAATATCACTCCAGGCCTTTCAGCAATCGAAATAGTGATACTGTAACACACGACTATCAAGCACAGTGCGTGGACGATACTCTGATCGGACGGTGCTCCTCTATCTCGGGAGCGAAGTAGAGCGGATGGGGACGACCCTCGGGGCAGAAGAAGAGACCGTGCGAGATGCGATCCGTATCTGTGGTGAGGTACTTCGAACGGACTACGCGTACGACTCGCTTGACTCGGTTGCTGGGGCGACTGTCTATCTCGCGTGTACCCGGCAGGATGAACCGATATCGCTACCTGACATTGCCGATGTGAGTCGGAAGAGTCAGAAGAACATCCAACACCTCGGAGCGAAGCTGATGACCGAACTGGGGATACAACCAACACCAGTCGAACCGGATTCGTACTTGGAGGATGGTATCAAGGAGTTCGAGTTTACCGCAGCACAGGCAGCCGATGCGAGAGCGATCCTAGAACGAGGAAAGGAGAGAGGACTCCACAGCGGAATGGCACCGACGACAGTCGCTGGAAGTGTGTTATACGCGGTGGTCCAGAAGTACGACCTTGATATCCGTCAGGCAGACGTTGCAGAGCTCGTTAACAAGACCCCCGTTTCGATTCGGAACAACTACCGGGACTATCTCCGGTTGGCTGACGACGTGACCGTCGATGCACTCGCCCCACAGAGTGTAGAGGAGGGGCTCGGCCTCATCCAAGCGAAGTTCGACAACAATCCAGCCGTGTACGTTCAGGACGCACAGCGTTTAGTAGACGATGCCGAGCACATCAACGGTGCCATGAGCCCGGCGGGGGTCGCTGGGGGCGCGTACTTGGCCGTCGTCAATGCAAATGGGGGAGACGGAGACGCAGAGATGGTCGCAGATACGGTCGGTGTCACCGCACAGACGATACAGAGACACGCCAAGAGGTTCAACCATGTCTGAATCGGAGGTCAGTGTAGACACATGTGACGAGTGGCGACAACGGCACAACCGGAACGAGTCGCTGTTCTCGATCGCACACGACAATGACGTGATTCGAGCGACCGTTCGCGATCACGTGTCCGGTGAGTGCGACCACACAGGGAACGTCGATCCGATCGCTGCGGCGGCGAGACGACCCGTTGGTGAGACGGAGTGTACGGCACTTCGACGACGTGCCGCAACGGGCGAATCCCCAGACTCACTGGCCGAAGAGACGGGGCGAAGGTGGAAAACGCTCGTAAAACATCTCTCTGGAAACTGCGAACACCCGGATACGGAGGGGGTGACCGTGGCTCGGGAGACGCTACTGGAACGTACCAATATCACCGCAGAGCAGTGTGCTGCGTTCCGCGACGGTGTGGAAGAAACCGGGAACGTGTTGGCCTACGCAAAAGCGGCGGATCACGAGTATCAGACTGTGCTTCGGCACGTCAACGGGGAGTGTAACCACGACGTAGATATTCCACCTCGTGAGAGGCGAGAGCGAAGCAACGACGTATCCGAGTCGGAGTGTGCAGCGATCCGCGACCGGTATCGGGAGGGGCCAGATGTGACACTTGAGATGCTCGCAGACGAATTCAGTCTGTCGAGGGGCACAGTCGAGCGCCACATCAGATTCACGTGTTCGCATCCCCCGGGGGACCTCCTCGTAACATCGGTGGACGAGGTACAGGATCTCCTCGAAGAAACGATGGAACCAGAGACGACGTACCGGCCGGAGAGCGTCGCTTCACTCGATTCGGTGACTAATGGGGATCCAACCGAGGCAGCGGCTGACCTTGCGACGCCAGAGCCCGAGCGTGTCGAGACAACACAGAGCAGGGTTGTCCGCAACACTGCCTTAGCTCGTGAAGTGAAAGCGTTGTACGGCCACAGCTGCCAGCTCTGTGGCGACGTTCGTCGTGGACCAGGAGGAGACCCCTACGCAGAGGCCCACCATATCCGGCCACTTGGAGCTCCCCACGATGGCCCCGACGAGTTGGAGAACGTTCTCGTGTTGTGTCCGAACCATCATGCCGACTTCGACTACGGTCGGGTAGTAGTCGACCCGGAGACGTTGACCGTTCGCCACCAGGATGAACCCGCCGTCGAAGGAGAGGAGCTGACAGTTGTCGACTCTCACGACATCTCATCAGCCCATCTCCAGTACCACGCAGAGACAATCGCCTCGCAAGAGCAGAGTTAGATTCGGTCCAAGACTCTGTTCACCACGCACTCCCACGAACTCACGGGCCTCATCGAGATAGTCTCAGGAGTTCACTTCTGGCCTGATTGTCGCGATGAGCTCGTCGGCTGCCGGACCCATACTCAGGTCGTCCCTCGCGGGTGCGGTCATTATATGGACAGGAGGCTCCCGATACGATGAGACCCAACTCGTGTCGTTCTTCGTGGGTGTCCCCATTGCCGCCGTCCTCTATCTCGGCCGCCTTGTCTATACGGTGTACCTGACGCGTGGATCGCCTCTTCAGGTAAAAACTGTACTTGACAGGAGTCTTGGGTCAGGAATTTGCCGTTCTATCGCTACTGATATTTTGTGGGCTTGGCATTGTCAGTTCGCTTGTCAGCCGTTCATTCGGCACTCGATTGAACTGATAGAGAGTGTCAGACGGTCATAACCTCATCTCAACTCCATGCGGAATTCACCCTCTATATTCAGCAAACCACGTCCATCTGTCAGACGATATTCATTCAACATCTAGCTACGACCAGGTTGGCTCCAGCAGTTCGCAGGGTTCGTCTGGCTTCGAGTAAGGCCCATCGAATTGACCATCGTCAAGACCCCAGTACTGGGCGCTATCTGTGTGCGTATCGACTCGTTCAAGAAGTTCCGGGTGGCACGTCAGCAGGAAAACCTGGTTCGTATCCGCCAACTCGGAAATCGTCTGCAGCGTTCGAACGTGGTGAGCGGGGTCGAAGTTCGTCATCGAATCATCGAGCAAAACGGGGAGCGACGATTCATGGCGACGAATCCGAGCAAGGCGAATCGCGAGGAACAGCTGCTCGGCGGTGGCTCGCGATAATTCCGCGGTACGTTGTGTCTGGCCATCAGCGAGCACCGACTGGAAGTCGAGATTGTCGAACTCGTTAGTGGAGTCAACCTCGGTATAGGCGTTGTCGGTGATTCGCGCGAAAATCTCGCTGGCTTCGTCGAGGAGTGGCCCTGTCGTCCGGTCAATGAAGCGTTCGTGGAGTTCGTTCAGCAGGTACTCGGCGATGCGAGATGTCGCATACTCCTCGGCAAGCGGCTCGAGCCGACGTCGTCCCGCCTCGATCGTCGCATGTGCCTCGCGGACATCGTCATCAGAGGCAAGCTCTTCGAGCTCTCTCGTGAGCTCAACCCGGTCTTCAACACGATCCGATCGTTCCGATTCAAGGCTCTCGATGGTTCCCCCAATCGTATCGAGTCGCTCCTCGATCGCCTCTCTATCAGCGTACTCCTCAACGACGCGCTCGAACGCAGCGAGCGCCCAGTCGTCATCGTCGTCCTCTGAATCGCGGTACGATTCAAACGCTGGTTCGATGGCTGACGCCGTCAGTCGGCGCTTGAGTCGGACACGAATCTCGTCGCGCTGTTCCCGCGCTTCTACGAGCTCGGTGACGCTCTCACCGCGTTCGAGAAACTGGTCGGCCGTACGAACGATAGTAGCTGAATCAGCAGTGGTGAGATCTGGTGCATCGTCCCACTCGGTTAAGAGATCACGGAGGTCATCTTTGTGACTGGTGACGGTCCGTTGGGCTGTCGTGACCGCCTGTGCGAGATCGAGGTCGTCTTCGGTATTTTCGATCGTCGCGAACAATTTCTCTGCGTCTTCGAGCGGGTCGATATCGTCAGTATCGAGAACACCGAGTTCGGACATGGTATCGGCGGCTGCTGCGAGGTCTGAACGGAGAGTTTCCTCCTTCTCATCGAGGGCTTGGACGTCTCCTTCCAGCGTCGTGAGATCGCCTCGGAGCGAGGAGATGTCAGCATAGAACTCTCGTACGGCAGCAGGACTCGTATCGTTTGAGAGTCCGAGCTTCTCTCGGAGGGAGTCCAATTGCTCGGTATCGATCGAATACTCTGTTTCGAGATCCGCTTTTCGAGAGCGCAGGCCTTCAATATCGGCAGTCAGGCTGCGTTTGTCTGCTCGAAGCGTCTCGACAGATATGCCATCGACTTCAGGGGACTCGAATTCAAGCCGTGACGCGGCATACGCGCCGACAATCAGGGTTATCACGAGCGTGATGACGACACCAGGAATCGCGCCACCAACAACGCCCACCCCACTCCCCACAATCAGCGCAACTACCGTCCCACCCGCAGCGACGGGAAGCTGGTCACGAAGTGTGTGAGACGCCTCAGATGATGAGTCGGTTGCAGTGTCGATTTCCTGTTCCAGCTGTTCGTGACGAGTCGTTTTCTCGTTCAGGTTGCGCTCGACCTCATCTAATTCGGATTTGAGATCCTCACAGGAGCGCGTAATCGACCGAACCTCATCGCGAGAGAACAGGTCGGTCTCAACATCACGAACCCGGTCAAGCAAGGACTCGCCATCCCACCCAGGTTGCAAGTCCGCAGCCTGGGAGCGAAGTTTTCGACGCTCTTTCGCAAGCTCAGACCGTTGCTCTTGTAGTGAATTTACCCGCTCACGCCAGCCAGCGATTTCCTTGTTGTACGCCCGTATCGTAGACGTGGCATCCAGTAGCCGGTCGCGATACGCTTCGTGATCCTCCGCACTAACCTGTCGAGCGAACGCTTCTTCCGCAGTCGTCAATTCCTCCTGCCCTTCCGCTAGTTGACTTTGCAGTTGCCGAGCGCGGTCAAGTTGGTCTGTCGGGAATGCATCGACTTTGTCAAGGTCAGCCCCATCAAGTTCAAAATTAAGCTCCTGAAGCGACTCGAACTCCTCGTATTCCGTGAGGACCGTGTTGAGACGGGTTTGTTCCGTTGATAGATCAGCAATCTCTTCATCAAGTTCCGCGATGCGGGAATTCACATCGTCACGAGCAGCCTGTTTCCGGTCGTGCTCGTCGACCTGAGTGACGGCGGCGTCTCGCGCATCGACCCCCGACTGAATCTCGTTAATCGGCCCTTTGAGGTCATAGACCGATCGTCCGTGTTTGCCTCCGATTGATTTCGCCCGATCACTGAATGACTCTTGAATCTGGGGGATTTTGAGGACGTCACCATATGCTGCACCGAGTAGGATTGCCGACAGGCTAACGTCGTCATCGAGACTCGTTGGCAACCGCCGGAGTTCGTCGAGACTAATGGTGAAGAGCTGCTGGTACTGTGCGGGCCCTAGATTGCCGAACACATCCGAAAGTGCTCGATCGGGGGCACCATTGACAGGCGCAAGTGCAGGATCACCATAGCCAGTGAGTGCCAGCTCATATTCAGCGCCCTCGACGACGACATCGGCCGTGAGGTCATACTGGTCCGTTGCTGGTGGGAGACCATTGCCGCGAGGAATCCCATAGCCGAGATGGCGAACCGCTTCCATAAACGTCGTTTTGCCCGCTCGTTGTGGGCCAGCGATGACGGTCAATCCATCATCGACATTTTGGAGTCGAGCTCGCCTGAAGCATCCGAAATCGTCCAGATCGAAGTTCTTAATTCGCATTGTCCCTCCGTGTCGCAAGTTCGTCGATTGACCGAGTGACGGCGCGGTCAATCAGGTCGTCTAGTCGTTCCTCGTCCAACGCAATCCGTTCCTCTGAAACGTCTTCGTGTTCTTCGTCCGTCCGCCACTCCCAGACGTCACCTGTCCTCGCTCGCAGCGCAGCTCGTGCCGCGTCGTCCGCTCGTATCTCGTTGGAAAGCTCAACCAATTCGCTGATGATCTCGTCCGACTCTACCAACGTCTCAAGGTCTGGAAGCGGTGGCGCAGAGTAATCACGGACGGACTCGGTCCACACAAAGGGTGAAGCGCTACTGCTGCGCTCCCGCAGACGGTTGGCGAGCACATCCGTCGCTTCCTCATCAAGCGCTTCAGATAGCTCTCCACGGCCACTCAGCGTCCATCGACACACGAACCCCTCTGGCATCCAGTCTGTCTCAGCCACCGGCATCGGAAGGGTGTCAGTGAGAGAGTCCTGGTCCGCTACCCGAAGGTCTAACATACGCTCCTCGAGGTACCCTTCCGCATCTGCAAGGTTGCGAAGGGGGGTATCGTCGTCTGTGCTCGCAGTGCCGAGGTCGACTACGATTTCCTGCCAGACGATCGGGCTCGTCGGAACGAACTCGATGTCAGGGTCGCCACCTGCATCCACGTCGACGAGCAAACACCCGCCGACGGCAGTTTCACCAATATTTCGTCCTTGTGGTATCCCAGCGTACGCCGCTGGCGCTCCGTCGACGAGCCGTGGCGTATGGATGTGCCCGAGCGCCCAGTAGTCGATTTCCTTCTGTGCTAAGTCGCTCGGCCCACAGGGGGCGTACCGCCGGCCATCCGGATTCAGGCCCGTGTGGAGCAGGCCAATATTCGGGATTGCTGTATCCGGCGGTGTGTAGTGATAGTACAGAGAGTTGCTCTCCCACTGGCTTCCATAGGATTGGCCCATGATGCGGGCCTCCGGCTCGTCGTCGTTGGGGTACAGAACCGTCTCGACGTCGTCTGCACCGAACACGTGGACGTTATCGGGTAAGGGGAGTTTCTCCGCCCCTGCTCCCAGTGGATCGTGATTCCCGTGGACAACATAACACGGGATATCGGCGTCTTCGAGCCGCTCGAATTGATTGACGAGAAATTCATTCGCGTAGACTGAGCGCGCTTGCTGATCGTAGAGGTCGCCAGCGACAACGACGAAGTCGACGTCCTCGTCGAGGGCGACCTGGATAACTCGACGGAGGGCTTCGTGCGTCGCTCGCTGCAGGCGCTCAGCCAATGATTCAGATGCCGCTTCCACAGCGCGGAGTGGACTTCCGAGATGGAAATCCGCGGTGTGGAGGAACGTAACTCCCATTCAGTTGACTGTCATGTGAAGCTCATATCAAAGTTTCCTGTCTAGCGAGACGACAGAACAAGTCCAATCGTATTAACCAACAGAATTATGCAAACTCCCCGACATTGTTGGTTAAGTCCTGTCCGGACGGTGAGTCCGATGCCATACTCCGAACCGACAACCCCACCAGAACTGCCAGCCCAACTTGTAGAGCAACTCGACAACTGTGATGTTGAGACGCTCCGCGCAGCTGGCAGCTACGCCGAGGCACTTGCAGAATATCGAGAACGTGAAGCGCGATTACGCGACGCTGAGGAGGGCAACGCAGAAGGCGTCGACGAGCGTCCTGAAGATCTTCCGAATGACGTTCCAACGAAAGCCACTCTCACGGTGAAGGAGATCAACGACAACCAGTACTACTACTGGCAATGGAGAGATGGAGAGAAGATCAAGTCGAAGTATAAGGGGCCGGTGAGTCAGAGCGAATAATTAACCAACAAAATCGAGCTGGTCCGTGGGTTGTTGGTTAAAATGGTGGCATCGATTGTCAGCCGAAGTAGGTCAAAAACGGCCGTATCTTAATCTTAAGATTAATCTTCAACTTAGATTTAAGTCGGAGCAGTATGATGAACCACTATGAGCGATCAATTCACCGACGCCCTTGACCAGACGGAGGAGGCACAAGCGGCGTACGCGAAACAGCTGGGGATCAAGCCAGATCGGATTCCCTTCACTGCCGAAACCCTTCCGAACGCCAGTATCGCCGTGCGAGTCAATCAAGGTCTGCTCAATGAAGTAGCGAGTCACATACTCAATCGTGCTGGCCACATCTCGATCATCGACGAACGTGGTGCTGGCAAATCGCACTTCCGTGACTTGGTGTACGATGCGCTTTCGGACGGCCCGCGAAGTGATGAGTTCCGTGTAGCCAGAATCCGTGAAGTCGAGTCAATCACTACACGTCGATTCTACACGCGGTTACTCGATGAACTCAGTTCGTTTGACGACCTCGACGTCCCGGACTCATATCCACATGCAACGGACGAAGTACGGGAGATTGTAGAGGACGTTGCTGAGCAGCTCGAAGCTCAGGACATCGCATGCATCATCCAGGTCGACCAACTCGAGGACGCAGCCAGGAATACGCGAACCTTCGAACAACTGCTCGCGGCGTTGCAGAGCGTCGGTGACCTCGGCGAGAGCGAACCTGTATTCATCCTCTTCTTGTTCGGAACGGAGCGTGCTGGGAATCGTATCGATGAGTTGCGGGAAACGCTGAGCTCTCGACTCGTCGCGAAGGATCGAACACTCGAACGATTTGAGTTCGCAGAGACAGAGGAACTCATCGCTCGCTGGTTAGCCTGGGCACGCGAGGAAGAGTATGACGGTGGGTATCCCTCCGACCCGTACACAGCGAGCGCGATCGATACTATCGTCGAGTACAGTGATGGAACCCCACGGAACACCCGGCAAAAATGCTATCACGCATTCCGCGCGGGGGCACAGCAATTTGCTGCCGAAGACGTCGTCGAAATCCGTGACGAGACGTTGGACACATACCTTTAAGATTAAGCTTAAGAATTAGCAAACATGAGCAGCGACAATCCGTTCGGTGAGGCGATGGACGACGCCTCCGAGGAGAAACAGCGTGAGGAACGGCGAGAGGCATCCGATTTCGACCTCGATCCCTATTACAACGCGCTGAACACGGGTGTGAAAGATCACACTATCGGCGTGTCAGTGAGTGAAGAGATGCATCAGTTCTGGCGAGAACTCCAGGACACGGATGACGTGGACATCAATCCAGCGCAGTCCATTCGCAACCACCTCGAGAACCTAGCGCACCGTCATCCCGACGTATTCGAACGGGCGATGCGCAAACTCGAAATCGATCGCGAGATGTGAGCCACTTCTTTAACCAACGAGACAGGTGAGAGACGGCTGTTGGTCTTTTCAGGTCACAACGAGACGGCGACGTTGAATACGCTACTTTCCCACCACCACTGGTCCCGTCAGAAACGGTCCTGTTGCATTTCGCCTGAAAAGATCAATGTCTGTTGGTTAAGGGAGGTTGCTCTGTATCAAAGACACGAGAGTCGTTCGCAGCGATGTTGCAGTGGTGTAGATTCCGTTGCTCGTATTCTGATTGACTGAATCTGGAGGCACACCCCTATCGACTTGTTTTCCGAAACCACGTGCAGACACAGAGTCACCCCTATCGATTTGTTCGTGAAGGATGCGCCCAAGGGGGATGCAGACTCACGCGAAAGAGTACCTCTGAGATAAACGTGAAGCTGCGAACGAGAAGATCTCAGTTGAGAGCCGAATCTGCATCGTGGAGTACCGACTCGGGAACCACTCTCTCACCCCTATCGATTTGTCCCCGTACGAAAGAGCACCACAGGACAAGCTTTGGCCCGATAAAAGTAATCGGAGATCTCACGATTGGTGGCCCATGGTGTAATCCCCCTTGTTTAAGGCACTATTTTACCGATTTCTGGGAGACTGCGTTGATATCGAACAAATCGATAGGGGAGACCGGACGAATTTAGAATGGCGTCTAAGGACTTGTATTGCTGGAATCGAGACCGTTCGTATCCACACTAAAGACACCTGTTTAAGTAAAGTACACGGGAGAAAATCGGACGACTTCGACCAGTTAGAACAAATCGATAGGGGTGTGTCTACTCTAGCTAGGCTAGTCTAGAACTAGAAGAAAGAAGAAGAGATCGAAAGAACAACAACCAATTCAATGAAATACTCGGTCTAGAGGTAGTGACAACGCAATCGGAATCGAGTCACCCCCACCCCTCCTTTGTGGTTGGAACAAATCGATAGGGGTGAGAGGGTGTTCTTCATGTTTCCACGATATCGTGCTACGAAATCCTTCCGAACAAATCGTCGGAGGTCTACGAGCAAACCGCTAAAACTCTCCGATTCTCCACCTCTGAGCCTCGTAGAGGGTGAAAAGAAATCGACAGGGGAATCTTTTAGTATCCTGATAGAGAGGGATGAGATATGCCCACGGATCCTGGTCCCGAGGAATCATCTGAGTCCACGGGTTCTATTAAAGATCTCATCCTCGAGCAGGAAGAAGCCGCGAGTCTCATCAAGAACCGAGCTCTTCTCGAACCGAACGAGATCGTCGACGAGGAACGGATCGTCGGTCGCGACTCCCAGCTCACCGACATCACCCAGCACCTTCGAGTCGCGATTAGCAATGAACGCCCACCGAACCTCTTCCTCTACGGGCCGTCAGGGACTGGGAAGTCGCTCATCATCAACGCCGTCTGTTCGAACATCCTCGA
>ENA-ORDC01001184-ORDC01001184.1-marine-metagenome-genome-assembly--contig:-NODE-1184-length-20547-cov-4.162091_pt1 | contig 20547 bp, 21 predicted proteins | sample MGYA00237783_ERZ508515 | MGnify/ENA primary metagenome ERZ508515 (study PRJEB26186, sample SAMN06268792) | marine metagenome | isolation source: Eden Landing Ponds, San Francisco, CA, USA | place... | reverse complement strand
GAGACGGCGACGGAGACGGTGAGGGGCGACTCGCGGACGGTCGTCCGCCTCGAGCACACCGACGACGAGGACCGCAGCGTCGAGACGCACTTTTCAGGTACCGCGGCCCACACGCGGGCGCTCACCCACCTCTTCGAGGCGGTCGTCGCCGAGCGCGGTAGCGAGGAGCACGAACTCACCGAGACGGAAAACCAGGTGCTGATGGCGCTGTACTCGGGCGTCTCGCCGTTCGAAATGGCCGATTTCGTGGGTCTCGACGTCGACAAGGTCGAGGAGATCTACCAGAAACTGCTGGAGATGGGCGCGGTCGACGAGGTGCGTGTCCGCACCGAGGTGTCGCTGAACGCCCACGGGCGCAACCTCGCCAGCGAGGCCATGAGCGAGCAGTAGACGTCACCCGCTATCAGACCCAGTCGTGTTCGTCCCAGCCCTCGTAGTGTTTCAGGCGACTCCTGATCTCGAACGGTTCCCACTCGCACTCGTCGTAAAGCACGTCAGCGAGTGCTCCAAACTCACTGTTGTTCAACTCGATCCCCCGATTTCCCCTCGACGAGATGTAGTCCTCACTCCGTAGTTCGTCGAAAACCGCGCTCGCAGTGGGGTAATCGCCCGTCTCGATAGCGGAAATTGAGAGGAGGTTCTCCTCGACGATCGGCGAGCCCCAGCGGTGCTCGGCTATCATCGCCGCGAGGAGAGCACATTTCACCGACGGCTTGCGCATATTTTCTCTCTTCACCTCTCTTTTATAAATATATGTTAACTCGCGTTTACGCTCAGGCAAACAGTTATGTACGCCGACCGGCGTACTGACCACATGAGCGAGTCGACGGGAACACATCCAGCGGAGGAAAAAGACACCAAGGAGGCCCGGCTCGAGAACCCGACCGGCGTGCTCCATCTCTTTCAGCACGAGAGCGTTCCGATCCTCGTCGACGCTCTCCTCACCCTCCCTCCGGGACGGGAATTCAACAAGACGGAGCTGGCCGACCATGCTGGTGTCACCCGTCAGACGGTAAGCAACTATATCGACCTGCTACTGGAGACGGATGTCGTCGAGGAAGTCCCGAATACCTCGCCTCGCCGGTATCGCGTCGCCAAGAGCGACGTCGTCCAGGAACTCTTCGAACTCAACAGCGCGCTGAACGTCGCCGGCGAGTAGCGGCATGGCCGCGACCGGCGAGAGCGCGCTCCTCGTAGTAGAGACTCACCGACGATAACGGGGCCGAAAACCCTAATGGCGGACGCGGGGAAGGCTCGACAATCCCACCGGCGCCATGAGCGACTCCGAGACGAAGATCACGGACGTACAGGGCCAGTACATGCAGGCCGTGGAGTCCGGCCGCCAGATCGACGACGCGAGGTGGCACTCCTGTCGGATCGTCCTGACGAACAAGCGCCTGGTTCTCATCTCGGAGAGCAAGATGTCGGTCGCGCTCGAGGAGATCGACTCCGTCGGCGGTCGCTACGACGTCAACCAGCAGACCGCACAGGTCGCGAGCTACCTCGCGGTCCACGTCGGCGACGACGTCCTGCTGGTCTCGGCGGCCGAACACGACGCCTTCGAGACCGATTTCTACCACGCCTGTCTCAACGGCGAGATCGTCTTCGCGAAACACCCCGCCGTCGAGGGCGGCGTCGTTCAGAGCACCGAGTGGGCGAAAGCCCGCATCAAGATCACCGACGAGACCATCCGACTGGCGCTGGCCGACGGTCGCAAGATCGACATCGAGCGCGACGACATCGGCGAAGTCGAGGAGGACGAACGCGAGGCCGCCGGCGAAAAGCGCCGCGTCATCGAAGTCGAACACAGCCAGGAGGAGATCAGCGTCGAGACCCACCTCACCGGCAGCGAATACAACCTGTCGGTGCTCTCGCTCGTCCTGGAGGAGGGCGTCGAGCGCAATCGCGCGGATCTGGATCTCGGCCCCGTGGAGAAACAGGTCGTCATGGCCCTGCACTCGGGCGTCTCGCCGTTCGACATCCCGGGGTTCGTCGATGCGGAGGTCGCGGAGGTCGAGGAGATCTTCGACCGGCTCATCGAACTCGAGGTCATCGAGGTGGTTCGCGAGCGCACCGAAGTCGAGATGACCGCGCAGGGCCGCTCGGTCGCCGGCGAATCGATGGGCGAGCAGTGAGGTCCTGGCGAATCACCGTTCAAGACTGAGAGTGGAGCAGCGGGTCCGCGAAACGACTGCAGTCGCTTGCTCCTGAACGGCTGAGCGACAGTTCTATGAGTGCCACTGACATGCCACGACATATGGACACGGAAGAGGACGACAACAGTAACATGGTGAAACTCGACGTCAAAGTCCCGAAACGATTGCTGGAAGAACTCGACGAGTTCGCGGAGGAGTTGAGCTACACCAATCGATCGGAGTTCGTCCGCGAGGTGTTGCGCGACACCACGGAACCGATTCTGACACCCGGTGCGCGAGAGGGTATATCTGAAGGATACGCGGACGTCGCCGCGGGCCGGACGATGTCGATGTCGGAAGCGAAGGACCGACTCGGCATCGAGAGCTAGCAGAGGAAGAAGTACATCCAGGCGGGGATATGGATGATTCCATCTTCATTATCAAGCACGTCCGAATTATTGACACAGATACCGAATTCAGCGTTGCGTTCATCTAGAAATCGCTTCATTCCACGCAACGACCGCGAGGTAGCATCACCATTTTTCACTTCGATCGGGAGGAGGTACTCGTTTCCGTCGAGAACAAAGTCGACTTCGCCGCCAGAATCGTAATAGGAGATATCCGCGTTCTGTGCATTCGAGAGGTAGAATTGTAATCGCCGAGTGTGATCGCAGACCGCCGTCTCGAAGATCGGTCCCATCGCTTCCGGATTCTCTACCGTCGACTCAGCGAGAGTTCCGTTCAGCGCATTATAAATTCCAACATCCTGTAGATAAATTTTCGGCAGGCCACCAGAGGAGTACTCTGAACCGCTGTACTTCGGACAGCGATTGACCAGATAGAACTCGTCTAAGTGCTCCAGATACGCATCAACCGTCTGTCGGCTAACATCTGCGGCCTCGGCAACACTCGACTTGCTCACTTTCGATCCCGTAGAGGCAGCCAGCAGAGAGAGCACCCGCAGCACTTTCTCCGGCTTTTCGACCTGAAACACGTTCGCAAGATCGCCAGTGACTGTGTTCCGTAAGTCGGTATCCAGAACGGTGTACGAGTTGGGAACAGTCTCGTTGAGAACCCCTGGATATCCCCCTTTGAGGAGGTACTCGTCTTTCAATCGCTGCAGTTGTGGCTTCTTACTCTCATAGACGCCAAAGAATCGTGAGAGTGCACCACGGAGTGCCGTTGAGTCACCTTCTTTCACGCTCTCTTCGAGCTTCGAGCGTAGTTCAGTGGATTCGTCGTAAACCGTCTTTTCATCAATAACAGATTCGTAGCGGACGTACTCGATGAATTTCATCGGCATCATAACCCGTTCGTCCATCCGGCCGACGAGCGTATCACCCGCATCACTCTTGATCAGGGTGCTGATAGAACCGGTGGCGACGAACTGGAGATTCGAGTACGTGTCAGTGTAATACTTTAGCGTATCTGCCCAGTTCGGTGTCTTCTGCACCTCGTCGACGAAAATGTAGACCGTCCCATCGACGTCCCGGAAGTCCTTCTGAAGGATATTTGTCTTGAACGTCTCGATGGCCTCTTCGATTATCCCTTCCGGATTCGAGAGGATCGCACTGTTTTCTATTGTGAGGTACAGGATTCGGTTACTGGGAATGTGGTCTTCCGTGAGTAGCGACTCGATCAATTGGCCACAGAGCGTTGTTTTCCCTACTTGCCGAGGGCCACGGATTGTCATAATAGACCGCTGAGACGTCATCAAACGCTCTCTGATCTTGTAGAAGTCGCGCCGACGGTGTTCCGCCTTTTTCAACGATTTCTGAACCCCTTCGCCCCCCCACCACAGATTCATCCGATTCAGCAGAGCCAGCAGATTCGCTTCGTCCATACTCCTTTGTGAGACTGGATCTCCATAATGTTGTTGACTGCAGTTAACAATATCTGGAAATAGTTGGGTACTGAAGTTTGCAATATCTTTCCAGATCTGAAGAGTGCAGTAGGCAATATTCGAAAGCGTACGTTTCGATGGACGGGTCGTTGCCGTTCACGTCGGCCAGTAGTTGCATTCGTTACGCCTCTTCGGACGAACGGTCCTGGTCGTGGCCGGGCGGAGCTGGGAACTCGGTTTTTCCTCCCCGGGTTCGGTCCACATACGTCAGACTCGCGCCCCAGAAACTTGAAACCGGACCGGGGCGACCTACTGGTATGAGCATCGACACAGCGGTCGTCCTCGCGGCGGGGGAAGGGACGCGGCTCCGGCCGCTGACCCACAACCGGCCCAAGCCGATGTTGCCCGCGGCGAACCGACCGATACTCGAGTATGTCTTCGACGCGCTGGTCGCAGGAGGCGTCGAGCGGATCGTCGTCGTCGTCGGCTACGAGCGCGACCGCGTCCAGGACTACTTCGGCCCGACCTACGGCGGGGTCGACCTGGAATACGTCGTCCAGCACAAGCAACTCGGGAGCGGGCACGCCCTCCTGCAGGCCCGCAACGCCGTCGACGGGCCGACGCTGGTCGTCAACGGCGACCGCGTCATCGACGCGAGCATCGTCTGCGACGTCACGACCGAGTTCGAAGAGTCGGGCGAACCGACGATGGCCGTCCTCGAACGGCCCGAGACCGCCCAGTACGGCGCGGTCGTCCTCCACGAGGGCGACGTGGCCGAACTCGTCGAGAAGCCCGACACCGACGAGTACCGACTGATCAACGCCGGCGTCTACGCGTTCGAACCCACCGTCTTCGACGCCATCGAGGACACGCCGCGCCAGGACGGCGAACTGGCGCTGACCGAGACGATCACGCGACTGATGGAGTCCGGGCGGGTCCGCGGCGTCCGCACCGAGGGGATGTGGGTCGACGCGACCTACCCGTGGGACCTGCTCGCGGTCGCCGACGAAGTGCTCGCGCGCGGCCACGTCACCGACTCGGCGCGAAACGACCTCGACGCCCCGCACGGCGAGGCGTTCGACCGCGACCGGTACGAGCGCAGCCGAGGCGACCGCGTCTGGGTCGACCGCGACGCGACGGTCCACGACTCTGCCGTGTTGCAGGGCCCGGTCGTGGTCGGTCCCGACTGCGAGGTCGGTCCCGGCGCGGTCGTCGGCCCGAACGCCGCGCTCGGCCAGAACGTCACCGTCGGCGCAAACGTCACCGTCCGGCGCTCGGTGCTCGACGCCGACGCGCGCGTCGAGGCCGGGTCGACGCTCATCGACACCCTGACCGGTCAGGACGTCCGCATCGGCGCCGGCACCGTCGTTCCGGGCGGCCCCGCCGACGTGCGCGTCGGCCGCGAGGTCTTCGAGGACCAGCGTCTCGGGGCTGTGCTGGCCGACCGCGTCGTCGCCGAGGGCGCCGCCTCCTTCTCGCCGGGGACGCTCGTCGGCCCGCGAGCACGCATCGGTACCGCCGTCCGCGCGAGCGGCACGGTCGGCGAGGGCGCGGAGGTGGTGCGCTGATGTGCGGGATCATCGGCTGTGTCGGCCGCGACGACGAGACGCTCGACGTGCTCGTTCACGGCCTCTCGAAACTGGAGTACCGGGGCTACGACTCCGCCGGCGTCGCGCTGACCGGCGACCGCCTCGACGTCTGCAAGCAGTCCGGCGAGATCGCCGACCTGAAGCGCGCGCTCGAGGCCCGCGAAATCAAAGGTGCGGCCGGCATCGGCCACACCCGCTGGAGCACGCACGGCCCGCCGACCGACGCCAACGCCCACCCCCACCTCGACTGCACCGGCGACGTGGCCGTCGTCCACAACGGCATCATCGAGAACTACCAGGAGCTCCGGGACCGGCTCGTCTCTGCCGGCCACGGGTTCAAGAGCGACACCGACACCGAGGTCGCCCCGCACCTCATCGAGGACGCGCTCGCGGGCGGCGCCGACCCCGAAGGGGCGGTCCGCGAAGCCGTCGCCCAGCTGGAAGGGAGCTACGCCATCGCGGCGGTCGTCGCCGGCGAGGACGCCGTCTACGCGGCGCGCAACGACTCGCCGCTCGTCCTGGGGATCGGCGACGACGCCGTCTATCTGGCCAGCGACGTGCCCGCCTTCCGCGATTTCACCGACAAGGTGGTGTACCTCGCCGACGGGGAGTTCGCCACGCTCAGGGCCGGCGACTACCGCGTCAGCGACGCCGACGGGAACGCGGTCGAGAAAAGCGTCGAGACCGTCGACTGGGACCCCGAGGAGACCGGCAAGAGCGGCTACGACCACTACATGCTCAAGGAGATCCACGAGCAACCGCGGGCGCTCAGGCAGTGTCTCCGCGGGCGGGTCGACGAGATGAGTGGGACTGTGGACATCGAGGACCTGGGCGACCTCTCGCCGACCGGCGTCCAGTTCGTCGCCTGCGGGACCAGCTATCACGCGGCGCTGTACGGCGCGCAACTGTTCCGCGCGGCCGGTATCCCCGCCCAGACGTTCCTCGCGAGCGAGTACGCCACCGCCGTCCCGCCGATCGGCGACGCCCTCGTCGTCGGCGTCACCCAGAGCGGCGAGACCGCAGACACGCTCTCTGCGCTCCGGGAGGCGCGCAAGCGCGGCGCGCGCACCCTCGCGGTGACGAATACTGTGGGCTCGACGGTCGCCCGCGAGTGCGACCACGCGCTGTACATCCGCGCCGGTCCGGAGATCGGCGTCGCGGCCTCGAAGACGTTCGCGACGCAACTGGCCGCGCTGAACCTCCTCACGCTCGGGACGAACCGCGTCGACGGCGCGCGCTCGGTCATCGCGGCGCTCCGGGACCTGCCCGGCAACGTCCAGTCGATCCTCGACAACTCGAGCGCCGCGTCGGTCGCCGAGACCTACGTCGACTCGGACGCGTACTTCTTCATCGGCCGCGGTCACCAGTACCCCGTCGCGCTCGAGGGCGCGCTGAAGATGAAGGAGATTTCCTACAAACACGCCGAGGGCTTCGCCGCGGGCGAGCTGAAACACGGCCCGCTCGCGCTGGTCACCGAGGACACGCCCGTCTTCGCGGTCGTCACTGGCGACGACGAGATGGCGACCAAAACTGTGGGCAACGTCAAGGAGGTCGAGGCCCGCGACGCCCCCGTCGTCGCCGTCACCGACGGTCAGTCGGACGTCGAGCGCTACGCCGACCACGTCCTCGAGATTCCGGAGACGCATCCGCGTGCGGCCGCCGTCCTCGCGAACGTCCAGCTCCAGCTCGTCTCCTATCACGTCGCGAACGCGCTCGGCCGGTCGATCGATAAACCGCGGAATCTGGCGAAAAGCGTCACCGTGGAGTGAGGAAAGTTCAAAATTTAGTCATCGACGACACGAACCCCTTCGATCCGTTCGAAGTGGTCGACGATCGCCGTGAGAACGGGGAGTTTCTCGGGATCGGGTGTGAGAGGTCTATCACACGAGCCGGGTAGTTGCTGTTGCAACTGCACGAATTCGAAACCGCCACTTTTGCCGAATTAATTCAGCGAGCAATAGATATATCACCGCAAGTCTCGTAACGTACGCTGTAAGAGAGATGAATTTGACCGACACGACGGATGACATTCGAGATGCGGATGAGGAGCCGCCTGACTTCGGGGAGTGGGATGACCCGGAAGCGCTGCTGAAAGGCGGGCCTATCAGAGAACGAATGCTGGATGTCGTGCTACAGATACGTGAGCCGACGAAGGTCGCAACGATCGCAGAGCGTGCTGACTGCGATACCGAGACTGCGCGGGATTACCTGGAGTGGTTCGCCGAGATGGGGATGGTGCGGGAGATCGAGGGACGCCCCGTTCGATATGAGCGCAATGGGTCGTACTGGCGATGGCGGAGAGTCGAACAGATCCGTGAGCGGTACTCGGATGAGGAACTCGTGGATGCACTCAGCGAGACGATAGATGCGATCGCGGAGTATCGAGAGCGGTTCGACGCCGATTCGCCCGAAGACGTGTCGTTGACGAACGCCGACACCGGGATCGCGGTCGAGGAACGGTGGGAGGCACTGAGCGAGTGGGCGACGCTCGAACGCCGGGCAGAGTTATTGGATGCGGCGCGGCGAGATGAGAGTCCATCGGGCGGGAGTGTCGGTCGTATCGATGCCTGACGATTCGGGAGGTAGGACTGGCCCTCTCGATGCGGATGTGTTGCGCCGGATTGCACGCCGGTTGGAGACGAGTGACCGGTTCGCCACGGTGTCGTACCGTCCGGAGTCCGCGCCGAATGCGGTCGTTGCGGACTACGACACGGGATATTTCCCGGCAGCGATACGACGAGCGTCCCTCCGGATCCGGTGGTTCGAAACGGACGACTTCCCCATCCACTACTCGGAACAGTATCGAAATGGGGAGAACTGGGAGTGTCGCTGGGGTAGGCATCCAAATGCCCACAATACACGCGCCCATTTCCACCCACCACCGAATGCTGCGACGCCCGGGGAGGATACCTCGCACGCCGTGGATTGGCGGGACGTAATCACACAGATGTTAACCGAGCTAGACGAACACGTGCAGGCACTCTGGGGAGAGTTCTCGGGGTAAGGTCGGTTTCGTCGCGGAGTCGGTCGTAGAGGGCGCGTTCGGCTTTGATGGCCACACGTCTGCCGAGGAAATCCTCAACGAGACAGTGCGTCATACGGCAAACAACGACACGCCTTGGTATTCGTCATCCCGGACCGTCGCGGAACCGTTCAATGGGGGTGTCCGTGACCTCGTCATAGTCGTCGTCGCCGCCGACCAGAAGCGTCGCCTCGACGGCCTCTGCGGCTGCCAGCGCGAAGGAATCGCCCAGCGCTGGATTGTACGTGAGGATATATTCGGAGGCTTCCATCCAGATGTCGCCGACATCTACGGTCTCGACACCGACGTCGGAAAGCCAGTCGAGATATTCGTCGGCGGTGTCGCGGTCGTACTTCCGTGCGATAGTGTATCGGACCTCGGCGAGGTTCACACAGCACGCGTAGCCGGTGGAGTCCGCAGCGGCGACCGAATCAAGGTACTCCTCGACGACATCGGCCCCGCGTTCGTCGTCGGCGTGCGCGATCAGCGGTTCGGCATCGAACACGACGTGATCAGGGACTGCCATCACTCCTCCGTCGAGAAGCGGACGTCGCGCTCTTTTCGGTCCTGCTCGCGCTTCTCGTGGAGGATATCGGTCGCGGGCTTGTCAGTGGTCGGATCGCTGTTCGCAGCGAAGCCACGCATCTCGCTCGGCGAGCGAACGTGTTCGACGATCACCTCGCCGTCTTCGGTCTCTCGGAACAGCACCTTTCCGGGGGCGTCGATTCCGAGCTTCTCGCGGAATCGCTTCGGAATCGTCGCCTGGCCGTGCTTCGTGACGGCGACGACCTCTTTCTCAGAGGAGTCTGACTGCTCTGTCTTACTCATTATTCATAGTATTGGAATCGTTCATAGATAAGATTTCTCCATGATCGAAGATGCTATGAGCGCTGAGAAATACTCCGCCCTCGGAAAGGACAAGACTCATGACACCCGACATCTAGTTACTCAAAATATGAGTAACCCAGCGCACGTCGCGGTCACCGGGGCCGCCGGCTACATCGGGAGCCGCGTCGTCCACGAGCTCCAGCGAGTCCATCCGGACTGGGAGGTCACCGCGCTCGACAACTTCTATCTCGGAGACGTCCGGGAGATCGGCGACGTTCGCGTCGACCACGTCGACATCCGGAACCGCGATCGGCTGGAAGACGCGCTCGAAGGCGCGGACGTCGTCCTCCACCTCGCGGCGGTCTCGGGCGTCGACGACTGCGACGAGAACCGGGACCTGGCCTACGAGGTCAACGTCCAGGGGACGAACAACGTGGCGTGGTTCTGCCGGAAGAGCGGTGCCGCGCTCGTCTTCCCGTTCTCGATGGCCACGCTCGGCGACCCCGTCGAGTTCCCGATCACGGTTGACCATCCTCGAGACCCGCTGAACTGGTACGGTCGGACGAAACTCCTCGCGGAGCGTTCAATCGAGGACTTCGCCGACGGTGCGTTCCCGGCCCACCAGTTCATGATCTCCAATCTCTACGGCCAACACGAGATCGACGGACAGACCATCTCGAAGGGGACCGTGACCAACTTCTTCGTCGGGCGAGCCCTCGCCGGCGAGACGCTGACCGTGTACGAACCCGGGACCCAGTCGCGTAACTTCGTCCACGTGAACGACGTCGCGCGAGCGTATCTCCTGAGTACGGAACGGCTGCTGGATCGGCTTGCGGCCGGCGAGACCGGTGCCGAGAAGTTCGAAATCGCCACCGACGAAGACCCGAGCATCATGACTGTCGCCGAAAGAGTTCGCGACGCCGCCGCGGACGTACGCGGGATCGACGTCGACGTCGAACTCGTCGAGAACCCGCGGAGCGGCGAGACGCTCGTCAGCGACTTCGACGTCGACACGAGTCGAGCACACGAGGACCTCGGCTGGGAACCGGAACACACCGTCGAGGAGACAGTGCGAGAGCTACTGAGCGACTGATCGGACAGTCACGAGCCGACACGCAACCGCGCTGTTACGGCTGTTCTCGATCGCTTTCCTCCGGGGGCTCCGGCGGTTCCAGCAGTGCGGCGACCAGCGCGTAGGTTCGCGTCTCGACGAAGTCAGAAACCGAGAGGTCAACACGAGTCCCCGCGAGCGCGAGCGTCGCGACGAGGAGACCGATCCCGAGCGAACGCGAGGACGGCGACCCGAGCGCCACCGACAGCGCGACGTTCGCCACGACGGCCGCGAGGGCGACGAGACTGAGAACCTGTACCGGCCGATCGCGCACCGCAGCCTCGATGCGTTCGAAGAGTGTGCGCGACTCCGCGCGCTGCCAGTTCCGGACCACGGGGTCGAGGATCCAGTCGAGGAGGCCGAGAACCGGACCGACGAGCAGCGTCTCGCGGAGGTCGATCACGACCACGTCCGGGTCGGGTTCGGCAGTGAGCCAGCGATATGACCAGGATGCGCGGGTCACTTGCCCCAGCCAGTCCAGCAATCGTGAGAGAGCGCTCCCCTCGAACGCCGAGCGCCCGATCTGACCTGCGGCCCGGATCCACGTTACAACCGTCGCACTCGTGACCGCCGTACGCAGTTGCTGCCCTTGCTCGTTCGTTAGTCGGAGGAACCATCCCGTGATGGTCGCCGTCGCGAGCGCCGCACGGAGACGAGTCCCGCCGTCGATCAGGAGCCGCCCGGTCAGGGAATCGCGAGCGTTCATTCGTCGTCGGCGTCGAGTTCGGTGACGGTCGCGGTGATCGTCGTGACGCCGAGGTCGAGCGTGACCTGATTGCCTTCCTGGATCGTTCGACCCTTGAACCGAACGCCGGTCTCGCTCTCACGAATACTCAGTTCAACCGTGAGTGTAACGTCTTTGTTCACCGGGTGTTCGCGTTCGAAGATGTCACCGCTCTCGCTCGTGAGCGTGATCACGGCCGGTGTAACATTGACGTTCGTAACGCGTGCGAACGTCTGACCGGCGTTCGTTTCGGTCAGTCCAGCCGTGACACTGTCGGCGCGCTCGGGCGGGACGTTGGCCATCTCCAGTGTAACCGTTCGCGTCGTCGGCTGTCCGGGCTGCTGGAACCCGTCGAGGCGGACGATTTCGCCGCTGAATTCGTAGGCGAGCGTCCGGAAGGGGAGTGTCGATCCGTCGCGGATCGGGTTGTCAGCGCCGAAGAGCGGGAGTTCGCCGTAGCCGAGCGCTTCGACGGAGAGGCCGACGTAAATCCGTTTGCGATCGGGGTCGTTCGTGCCGTAGACCGCGACGTTCTCGACGGTCGCGACCGTCCGGCCGGCCACCTCGTAGGTGTCCTCACCCTGGATCCGTTGTGCGACGTCGACGTCGACGACGTCGGTCACCAGCACCTCCTCGGTGGTCAGTTGCAGATCCGACGTGTCGAGTCGCAGGATGTCTCCCTCGAACTCGTACTGTTGGGTTCGGAACGGGAGCGTGGTTCCCTCCTCGACAGCCTGCGTCCCAAAGCGGAGTTGCTCACCGTAGCCGAGCGTCTGCACCGAAAGACCCGCGTACACGCGTTTGCGGTCGGGGTTGTCGGTGTCGTAGGCGGTGACGTTCTTGACGGTCGCGACCGTCCGTCCCGCCACCTCGTAGGTGTCACCGCTATCCAGTTCGCGCGCGATATCGGCATCGACGACGCTCGCCACGATGACGGACTCGGTTTCAGGTTGAAAGTCAGCCGTTCCCATCCGGAGGACCTCGGCGTCGAAATCATACGTCTCGGTTTCGAACGGGAGCGTGACTCCTTCTTCGACGGTTTGGTCACCGAACCGCAACTGGTCGCCGTATCCGAGAGCCCGAACCGATAACCCGACGTACACGCGTTTCTCGTCCGGATTGTCTGTGTCGTAGGCGGTGACGTTCTCGACGGTCGCGATAGACTGGCCGGAGGGTCGGTAGGTATCCCCGGATTCGATCCGGTTCGCGGTGTCCGCGGAGACGACGCCCGTCGTGAGGACGGGTTCAGTGGTGCGGTCGAGGCCACCTCCGACGCGATCTATCGTCCCACTAAATTGGTAGCCCGCGATCGGGAGCGTGAGTGACTGTCCCGCTTCGACGCGAGTCCCGCCGAATCGGACCGCGTCGCCGGTCGAGTACGTTCTGAGCGTCGCGTTGAGAAACAGCGTCTGGCGATCGGGATTTTCCGCGCTGTACGTGGCGATTTCTCGGACCGTCGCGACCCGACTGCCCGCAACGGTGATCGCCTCACCGGCGGAGACGTCGGCGGCAACGGCGTTCGGGACCGTCCCCCGCAGGACCACCGTCCGTTCCGGTGTGGGGAGTGCCGACTCGTTTCCGACTTCCCGGACGGTAGCGTTGTCGAGCGCGTACGACTCGTTGACGAACTCGAGCGACCGTCCGACGCGAAGCGGTTCGCCGCCGACAGTGAACGGTCCGCCACCGGTCTGGTTGACCGCGACACGGACGACCGCGTTCGTACCGCCTCCACTCGTCGTGAAGTAACTGTCCGTGATGGTGACCCCGTGGGTGTCGCCTCCGAGTGAACCGGTATCGCCGACCTCTATCTGCTCGATGAGGAATTCCGATTGGGTCCCCAGGTCGAGCGTGACGTACTGGGTCTCTGTCGGGCCGACTGGACCACCGCCGCCGCTGACGACCAGCGCGACGCCCGCGAGACCAACCGCGAGAACTAGCAGGACGACGAGCGCATCGACGACGTTGACAGTGCCGAACAGGCGACCCTTCTCGTCGATGATCTCCATTCTGTGTCATCGCTGGACGAGTGCGCGCTTAGTGGTTTCGCTTGCCTGACGATCGGATCCGTCCGTCGGCCGTGAGACACCACGTCGCGCAAAAAGACCCCCCTTTGAAAGACAAGATATTTACCTGCGCGAAGTTACTCAGAAAGTGAGTAACCAATGACCATCCTCGTGACTGGGGGCGACGGCTACATCGGGTGGCCGACGGCCCTGCGACTCGCGACCAGGACGGACGACCGCGTGCTGCTCGTCGACAACTTCGCCCGCCGCGAATGGGTCGAAGAGGTCGGCTCCGTCAGCGCCGTGCCCATCGCGGGCATCGACGAGCGAATCGCCGCCGCGCGCGAGACGTTCGACGTCGGCAATCTGTCCTTCGTCGAGGGCGACCTCGTCGAGAAGGACTTCGTCGACGAACTGCTGACTGTCCACGAACCCGACGCGATCGTCCACGCGGCCGCCCAGCCCTCGGCGCCGTACTCCCAGATCAACGGCGAACGCGCCAACTACACCCAGCACAACAACATGCAGGCCACGCGAAACCTCGTGTGGGGGCTGGAGGAACACAGTCTGACGGATACCCACTTCATCGAGACCACGACGACGGGCGTCTACGGCGCCCCCGAGTTCCCCATCCCCGAAGGTGGGGCGACGATGGAACACGAGGGCGAACGCGACGAAGTCCCGTTCCCAAATATGGGGGGATCCTGGTATCATGCTACAAAAGGATTCGATGCACAGAACATGCGACTCGCCGCCCAGCAGTTCGACATCCCCATTTCGGACGTCCGGACCGCGATTACCTACGGCACCGAGACCAAGGAGACCCGCGCGGACGAGCGTCTGAAGACACGCTTCGACTTCGACTACTACTTCGGGACCGTCGCGCATCGCTTTGCGGCACAGGCCGTCGCCGGCTATCCCGTGACGGTGTACGGCAAGGGCGAGCAGCGCAAGCCGTTCGTCTCGCTCGAGGACGCCGTCGAGGGTCTCGTTGAGTTAGCGCTCGCCGACCCCGACGACCGGCCCGACGACCTGACCGTCTACAATCAGGTGACGCGCGCGATTTCGATCGTCGAGATCGCAGAGACCATCGCCGACGTGGGCGGGGAGTTCGACCTCGACGTCGCCGTCGAACACTTCGAGAACCCCCGCGACGAGGACGAGACCCACAAGATGGAAATCGACAACGACCGCTACGCGGACGTGATCGGCGGGAAAGACCAGGACTTCGAGAGCGGGATCCGCGACGTCTTCGAGTCGTTGACTCGGTACGACGGGACGATTTCGGCCCACGAGGACCGGTTCCTGCCGGGCGTGCTCGAAGACCGGATCGAAGACGAGGGATAACGGCGTCGGAAAGGAGGAATCCGGTCAATCGAACATCAGTCGGACAATGATTAAAAACGTGATGTAGCGTTTTCTAAGTGTTCTATACCCGAAAACGCCCCCTTCAGTGGGATTTTTCGTTATTGACTGGGAGTTGTTGAGTGCGAAGCGACACCGTGGCTGCTGCTGAAGGTCAGTATTCAGGTATATCTCGCTGGACTCTCGCTTTCGAAAATTATCGACTCTATCCCGAGGCCGTGCTGCATTCAAAAAGGCAGTCTCTCTGAGTGGAACAGTCCAGAGAAAGCTACATGATATTAGTAAATTAGATACGTGGCTGGTCTAGAACCCAGAACGATGGATCTCGATACAAAACTCGAAGCTCGCCCGGTCTTCGTTACTGGTGCCGATGGATTCGTGGGCTCACACCTTGTTGATAGGCTCGTGGATGCGGGAGCGGATGTCCATATTTTCGTTCGTGCAACATCCAGTGGCGAACTCAACAACATTGTCCACCGTTCGGAAGAGGTCACCGTTCATCGTGGCGATCTCAGAGACAGTCATTCCGTCCGCGAGGCGTTGTCGGGCTTTCAGGACTACAGCGATTCACTAATTTTTCATCTTGCCGCACAGGCTCACGTTGGAGAATCCTGGGATCGACCCTACGAAACGATCGAAACCAATGTCACGGGGACACTAAACCTCCTGCAAGCGGTAGTCGATCTCGATCTCGATGTCGCCAAGATAGATACAGCGGGAACAAGCGAGGAGTACGGGAACGTCAAAGAGGAGATGGAGGGAAAGCACGAGTTTCAGGACGACGGTCGTGTGCTCCTGAGCGAACGCTCTCCAGTGAACCCGACTAGTATCTATGCGACATCGAAGCTTGCATCAGATTTCCTCACGATGAACTTTCACGACGGGCATGGTTTGCCGACTGTGACAACTCGGATGTTCAACAATTACGGGCCGCGTCAGAACCCACGTTACATTACTGGAACGATCATTACGCAAGCTCTCGAGAACGACGCCGTCAAACTTGGAAACCTTCAGCCGAAGAGAGACATGTGTTACGTGAGCGACGGTGTCCGCGGTCATCTTCACGTAGCTTTAGAGGGGTCCCCCGGTGAGCAGTACGTCTACGGGTATGGCGAGAACATCTCAATGCGAGAGTGGACGAACCTGATTCTTGAGGTCGGAAGCGAATACGACTACTGGGACAATCCCGAGGTCATCCAGCGAGAGGATCGATATCGACCAGGTAATAGTGACGTCGAAGAACTTCTCGTCGGATACGAAAAGCTGCACGAAGAGACTGGTTGGGAGCCCGAAGTCAGTTGGCGCGAGGGTGTCCGTGAAACTATTGACTGGTATGATAAGAATCGAGAGCAGTGGTACGGTCGGGTGGACTGGCGATGAGTGAGAACCAGTTCTGGGACGGTAAGACCGTCATGGTGACTGGCGGATCAGGCTTCCTCGGGTCTCATCTTGTTGATGACCTTCGATCCCGATCCGACGATGTCGAGGTCTTCGTTCCGAGAAGAGACGAATACGACCTTCGTGAGCGAACCGCCATCAGGCAGGCGTTCGTGGACTCCGGCGCTGACACCGTCATACACCTAGCCGCGACCGTCGGGGGCATCGGTGCAAATAGAGACAACCCGGGACAGTACTTCTACGACAACGCAGTAATGGGTATCGAACTGCTCGAGATGGCCCGGAAGTTCGACGTAGACAAGTGCACCATCCTTGGGACGATCTGTGCATACCCCGAGGAGACCCCCGTACCGTTCAGTGAGGACGATCTCTATGATGGCTACCCCGAAGAGACGAACGCCCCGTACGGGATCGCGAAAAAGGCATTACTCACACAGTCGAAATCCTATCACAAGCAGTACGGGTTCAACAGCATCTTCCTGATGCCAGTCAACCTCTATGGTCCTCGGGACGATTTCGACTTGGAGACGTCACACGTCATCCCCGCAATTATCCGCAAGTGCGTGGAGGCCCGCGAGCGTGGTGAGGACACGATCACCGCCTGGGGGACCGGTGAACCGACCCGAGAGTTCCTCTACGTGGAGGACGCGGCTGAAGGAATCCTCGACGCCACAGAACGCTACGATCGAAGCGAACCGGTGAACCTCGGAAGCGGCATGGAAATCAGCATCCGTGAACTCGTCGAGACGATCGCCGACGTGACCGGGTTCGACGGTGACGTCGCGTGGGACACATCGAAACCGGACGGCCAGATGCGACGGCGACTCGACGTCTCACGGGCGGCCGAGTACTTCGACTGGCGGGCCGAGACCGACTTCGAAACCGGACTAGAACGGACCGTCGAGTGGTATCAGAATAACCGCGCAGACATCGTCGAGGAGTGACGGACGAGCGAGTCCCCAGTCCGAATGCCGACCAACCAACACGGCCCGAACATGATCCTGTATCTGTTTTATCATTCTGCAGGATGCTGCCAGGGTCGCGTTAAGTTCTTGCCGAAGATGGCTCCCGATTTCAGACACTCAAACACGGACGCTCATGGGTAAGCGATTGTTGGTGGCGTCATAGCGCGGTTTCGAGGATGGTTTTGAGTGCTTCCTCGCCGGATTTCCGGCGGACACGTTGGCGAAGCTGAAACGCTCTAACGTAGGGTGTGAGTCTGTCTTTGGAGACGCCTCGATGCGGCGAGAGCCACCGTCGCGCCAGTGACGCGTGGCTCTCGCAGGTATTCACGTGAACATCTCCATCAACGTATTCCCCCTCGCCGTGGACGACGTATTTGCGGTCGAACTTGTCGTCGTCCTCTAGCGGATCGTAGGCCCGAAATCCATCCGTATAGACGGTCAGCGACTCCTGCTCGTGGTCGGTGAGCAGGAGTCGTACGGTCGATTCCTCGGCGGATTTCGCTGGCAGCACGTAGCAGTCGTTCGTTCCCCGATCGACCAGCACGAACACAGGCAGCTTGTCCTCGGCATATTTTCCCCGTCCGCGTGTAGACAACCCACGCGAGCGCGACTGTCCGTCGCGCTCGCGGCCCTTGAGTCCAGCTTTGACGTATAGTTCGTCGAGTTCGACCGGTCCTTCCAGCTGTGGCCGAGGCGCGTCCAGCGCTCGCAGGAAGGCTGGACGCGCCGGTACACCGTCTTGTAGGAGACATCGATTTCCACGTCCAGTTGCCGAAGACTGGTGTTGAACCGGATGTAGCCGTAGACAGCGAGAAACCACTTCCTGAGCGCAATCCTCGAGTGTACAAAGATAGTGCCTGTCTTGTCGTTGAACGTGCGGTCGCAATTCTTACAGCGATATCGTTGAAACACTCGATAGCTGCCGTGCCGAATTACTGATTCGGCACGGCAGCGTGGGCAATAGACGCCGTCACGCCAGCGAACCTGTGCCAGCAGGTTCGCGGCACGACGCTCCGAGACGAACGTCTTGAGTGGAATCATGCTTTCGTCGGGTGGCGCGTTCGCGCCACCCTTGCCCGCTACGACTTTCAGCTACTGCTGCGGGCTGACCAACAATCTTCTACCCATGAGCGTTACGCGAAAAACTCCGCGAAGAAGACGTAAGACCGCTGATCAAGCATCGTGAGTTCCGGCACACCGATCACGCGCACAACGCGCGGATCGATGGGCCTCGATACCGTCAACAAGCGATGTGTGAGATCGTCTTCTCGATAATAAAGCGCACGCTCGGCGACGCTGTGCGTGCGCGATCTTGGTACGGTGAGTTTCGAGAGCTCATCTTGATATGTACTGTTTATAACATCAAGCAGGCAGTGACACAGTGAAATCAAGCCACGTCTTGCGATTCACCACGGCCGATGGTTCGAAACCAATGACCTCAACATCAATTACTATGGGTAATACTAGGCGGGGGACTCGTGGGAGTGTCGCTGGGACCGCTACCCCAATGACCACAACACCCGCGACCACTTCCACCCGCCCCCGGATGCGGCGACGTCAGGCGAGGACGAAGACTATCCAGATGAGTGGCAGGACGTGTTCGCCACCGTACTTCCTTGTCTTGACGAGCGAATCGAGGCATTCTGGAGCGAGTGACGAGCTAGGCGAGGTGTGCGGTTCTACGGAACGTTGTCAGGCTGAATACGACTCGGGTCAAAAAACGGATTACTGGCGTTCCGGTGTGTCGCCGCATCGATACCCCAAGTATTCGAGTTCTACTGTACAAACCCCGACTGTGCCTTGTGGCGTTCGGACCGTATGCATTGAGAGGTGCGATCTCAACTTCTGTTGAGCCGTCGGGCAATGGGACCCAAGAGATGTATTCCTCAACTGATTACTTTGACGAAGGAAGTAGCAGGTGTGTCTGACACACCTTTACGTATTCGTATACGCATACACATCCGGCTTGGCGAAGCCAATAATTCTCTATCGGACGCTATCTTTTGACTTCGGTGACGCTATCGGCGACAGCGTCAGTGTCAACGCACCCCGCCCGAAACAATTCATTACTGTCGATGACGTCGTTAAGCGAGGACCATCTCAGCATGACTGGTCTCAAGATACTAGTCAGGCGGGTGCAAAAGTAGAATAGTTAACCTTTTTTATCATTCAACACTGCGTCGACAATATGGTCCCGCTTGAATTGCAAGCCCCCCTCCAGAGTAGTGACATCATCGGTGCTCCAGTGGGCTCCGCAGTAGTACTGCTATTCCTGTTCGTACTCATCGCAATCCGAACCGCTGGGATGTGGGCAGTGTTCAGTAAATCCGGCCACGCAGGGTGGAAGGCAATTATCCCGATCTACAACCTCTACGTGATGCTCCAGATCGGAGAGCAAGCGTGGTGGTGGCTGCTGCTGTTGTTTATCCCAGTGATCAACTTCGTTGCGCTCGTGAAGATCAGTGTCGACCTCGCTGGCGCGTTCGGGAGAGGTATCCTGTTTGGTCTCGGTCTCACGCTCCTGCCGATTGTGTTCTACCCGATTCTCGGCTTCGGCGGGTCCCGGTATCAAGCGACGACCTGACTCCGAAGTCGTCGTCGCCGTCCGTTCACCTCTCGATACGCCGGAGTGCGTTGTCGAGCGTCACTGCTCTCAGGACGGCCAGTTCTCGCGACCAGACAGCCACCCATTGGTAGCCATACCGGAACGCTGGGTCCAGCGGAGTGCCGGGAGGCAGCAGTGCATTTGCCCTTCCCTGTCTGTGCTGTTCCCGATGGCACCCGGAGGCTCGTCCGACGCGACTGCGATCTTCCATCCATTTGCGACAAGATCGGACAGTGAGAGACGACCCGGTACACCCCAACAGTCGGTCGGATTCGGGGAGCGTCTGAGACACGAAGCCGATCAATCTGCTAGTCAGGCTGCCACAGACGACTCTCCTGAGTGCCTGACCGGTCGCCGGACTTCCTGCGGGTCGAATCGGTCGGTCTGCTTGCGCATCCGGCCTCAGGGTATCGAATACTGGTAGTGACGTCACAGTCCGGACAGGCATCACTGGCGATGTGCCAGTAGACACGCGATTGCTCGTGCGACGCTGATTCGCCACCCCAACTCCGGTCGCTCTTGGAGTCGATGATTCCGATATCGTCTGAGGTCAGGTGCACTAAGCAGACTGTACCAGAGACCGTCACGCACCTGCCGTCAGCCGTGAGCGAAACGTCCACATCGCGTGCACCCCAACCGACGGTATGGCTCACGATCGCATACACGCGCGGAAACCAACACACGATCTCGATCGGTGGTCGACTGGCGTGATCACGGAGATCGGACAGCGGGACGGCCACTGTGTCGTTACTGTCGACGCCGCAGACGGCCACTCGGTGGAACTCAAAGTAACGCTCGCCGTTCGAGACCTGTTCTGTCGTCGCCTGGATATCGGCGACGGGGCGTCACCGGTCGGAGAGCGGGTCTGGTATCGGAAACACGGCAACTGACCGTAGAGCGGTCACTGAAACGGACACCGGCGCTGCGTGGGTAGCGGAGACGCGATAGTAGCGTTTGCA
>ENA-ORDC01001180-ORDC01001180.1-marine-metagenome-genome-assembly--contig:-NODE-1180-length-20626-cov-3.259088_pt1 | contig 20626 bp, 19 predicted proteins | sample MGYA00237783_ERZ508515 | MGnify/ENA primary metagenome ERZ508515 (study PRJEB26186, sample SAMN06268792) | marine metagenome | isolation source: Eden Landing Ponds, San Francisco, CA, USA | place... | reverse complement strand
CATCGACGATACGACAGGTGGCGGTGACCCGGCATTAACCTGCCCCTTCCCGGCAACCGGCTCCTCCCGCGTGATGCCGCTCCGGGATGCTGTCGCCGGCGAGAGCGGGCGTCGCTGCGCCGCCGTTGGCGGAGCACTTAGGGACTCCCGGCGAGACGCCGGTGTATGGACCCGTATCGGAGCGTGCTGTTCGTCCCGGGGAGCAAGCCGGAGCGCATCGACGCCGCCGAGTCGTCGGCCGCGGACGCGGTCGTGGTCGACCTCGAGGACGGGGTCGCGCCGGAACACAAGGATGTGGCCCGGGAGAACGCCATCGATGCGGTCGAGGCGTGGCGGTCGGACACTCCGCTCGGCGTCCGCGTGAACGGCGTCGACACCGCCTGGGGCGTCGCTGACGTGGATGCGCTCGTCACCGCCGACGCATATCCTGGCTTCGTCGCCGTCCCGGACGTCCGCGGGCCGAGTGAGGTGCAGGTCGTCGCGGAGGCGGTCGGGGGAACGGCCATCGAGCTGCTGCCGCTGATCGAACGGCCGAGCGCGGTGTTCCGGGTGGCTGAGATCGCCCGGAGCCCGCGGGTGTTCGGTCTCCTCTTCGCCGCCATCGATCTCCAGATCCGGATGGGGATGTCGGTCCTCGGGGAGTCGGAGCTCTCGGTGCCGCGCTCGCTCGTGTCGATGGCCGCGAGTGCCGCCGACGCCGTCGCCATCGACAAGCCGCTGCTCGCCGACGACCCGGACCGTCTCGCCGCGGAGTGTTCTCAGGCTCTCGCGCTCGGCTACGACGGGAAACTCGCCGTGACGCCCGCGCAGGCGGCCGCGATCAACGACGCGTTCACCCCTTCGGAGGCGGAGCTCGCCGAGGCGCGGCGGATCATCGAGGCGTTCGAGGCGGACGGCGCCGGGCTGGTCGATGTCGACGGCACGTTCGTCGATAAGCCGGTCGTCGACCAGCTACGAGATCTGCTCGCCCGTGGCGAGGCGGCCGGGCGGAACTGATCCGTCACCCGCAACCGACCCCCCGTTCTGACTGCTACCAGCCCGCACATTTATGCTGGTGCTCTTGGAGGATTCAACTGCATGTTAGAGGACAAAGTCTGTATCGTGACCGGTGCTGGACAGGGACTCGGTGAGGCCGTCGCGACCGAACTCGGCTCGTACGGTGCGACCGTGGTCGTGAACGACCTCGGCACGAGCATGTCGGGAGAGGGGATAAGCGAGGAGCCGGCAGCGGAAACCGCAGAGAAGATCCGCGAGAACGGCGGGGAGGCGATGGCCCACTTCGGTGACGTCTCCGACCTCGAGTACACGGAGTCGCTCGTCGCGGACACGCTCGAGGAGTACGGCCGCGTCGACGGGGCGGTGAACTTCGCCGGGGTCCTCAACGACGCCATCTCCTACAAGATGACAGAGGAGGAGTGGGACCGGGTGATTCGTGTCCACCTCAAAGGTCACTTCGCGCTGCTCCGCCCGCTCGCGGCCCACTGGCGCGATGCGGCCGGCGACGACGGCCTCGACCCACAGCGCTCCTTCATCGGGTTATCGAGCACCTCCGTGTTCGGCAACGTAGGACAGCTGAACTACTCGGCCGCGAAGGCGGGCGTACTCGGCTTCACCCGAACCGCGGCGATCGAACTCAACCGGTTCAACGTGCGCGTCAACGCGCTCATCCCGACGGCGTACACGCGAACCATCGCGAGCATGCCCGAGGAGCGACAGCCGTTCAGCGAGGACGAGTTCCCGCCGGAGAAGGTGGCGCCGCTCGTCGGCTACCTGCTGAGCGACGAGGCGACGGACATCACCGGCTGTACGCTGCGCGCGGCCGGCGACATGGTCGGGCTGCTCTCGGACCCCGAAGTGACCCATCTCGCGTACCGCGAGGACGGGTGGACGCCGGAGGGGATCGCCGAGTCGTTCCGCGAAGTGACCGGCGGCGAGGAGCTCGACCGCTCCGAGCTCGATCTCGGTATCCCGTACTGAACGCACCGCGGACGGCCGAACGACTGAACGAACCGCACACACCGAAACGATGCGAACCGACGCGACTGAACGAACCGTTTCCACCGAAATGATTAACCCACGTATGTCCGAAGTGAGAGTACGATGTCAGAGCCAAGCATAGTAGACACCTGTGTCCGGCAGTACACCATCGACTACGCGAAGATGGCCGAACGCGTCCCGGAGCCGTGGAGCGAGAAGCTCAAGATCAAGTCCAAGGTCGAGGACCCGGCTGCGGGGACGTTGATGGCGACGCTCCCGTGGTACCACGCGTACTGGAACGAGGACTCGCCGGACTACGACCGGCCGGCGTCGGGCGAATACACGAACTCGGAGGCGTACCGCTCACCGGAGAAGGTCGACGAATACCTCGCCGAGCAGGGCGTCGACACCGCGCTGCTCACCGGCCATCAGATCAAGTTCCTTCCCGCGGTGATGAACCCGGAGTTCACCGGCGTCATCGCGTCGGCGTACAACGAGCTACTGACGGACCTGTGGCTCGACAGTTCCGAGCGGCTGAAGGGGGGGATCGTCGTCCCGATGAACAACCCCGATGCGGCGGTCGAGGAGATCGAGAAGTACGCCGACCACCCGGACATGGTCACCGTCGTCTTCTTCGGCGGGACCGAGCTCCCGTTCGGCCACCGCGACTACCGGCGCATCTTCGATGCCGTCGTGGCGGCCGACCTCCCGATCACGGCGCTGACCTCGGAGAACCCGGTCCACCGGCAGGTGGCGATGGGGGTGCCGAAACACTACGCGACGTTCAACACGAACGTCGCGCAGAACCACTACGTGAACCTGATCAGCGTGCTGTTCCAGGGGCTGTTCGACGAGTATCCCGACCTCGACATCGTCTGGGGCGGCGAGGGGATGGGCTGGATCCTCCAGCCGATGTGGCGCTCGACGCGCTACTACCGGAACCTCGAACCGCAGGTGCCGACGGAGCTGGAGAAGGAGCCGCACGAGTACATCGAGAGCAACTACGTGACGACGTATCCGCTGCCGGAGCTCGACTCCGGGATGACGGCCCGGCTCGTCGACATGGTCGGCGCGGACAACGTCATGTACGCCTCCGGCTACCCGCACTGGAACCACGACGAAGTCGACGACCTCCCGGACGACCTCGACGGCGACGACCGCGAGAAGCTCCTCTCCGGGAACGCCAAGCGGGTTTACGACCTGTAGTCATGGCGGAGAAGATCAAGGTCGCCGAAGTCGAGGAACTCGGCCCAGGCGACCGAAAGCACGTGGAGCTCAAGGGGAAGGAGATCACCATCCTCAACGTCGACGGGTCGTACTACGCCGTGGAGAACTTCTGTCCCCATATGGGGGGTCCCGTCGGCAACGGGCCACTCCAGCGCGACGAGGACCGCGACATCATCATGTGTCCGTTCCACGAGTGGCGCTTCGATCTCGACTCCGGCAACGTCGTGTTCCCGAGCAAGATGCGAGTGATGAGCTACGACGTCTCCCTGGAGAAGTACGACATTGACATCGAACCCGAGTCGACGGACACTGTCGACTCAGGCGTCTACGTCGAAGTGTAGCCGTCGGGTCGCCGACGAGCAGCGGAGTCGTCAGTTTTCGCGTCCGAACTTGCGGTGTTGCCGAACCCTCGGCACGAGCAAGAGATGCGGGTCGGAAAAAACTGAGACGAAACGGCGTGAGAACCGGCAAAACGGGTCGAGCCGGCGGTTCAGATCCCGTACACTTCCCGGGCGTTCTCGCTGAAGATGGCCCGTTCGACGTCATCGTCGAGGCGCGGGATGGCCTGCGGCGCCGGGTAGTCGAAGTCGAAGTGGGGGAAGTCGGTGGAGTACATCACCATGTCCTCGGCGCCAATCATGTCGAACAGCTCGGCGAGGAACCCGGGGCCTGCGACGTCTTCCATCGGCTGCGTGCCGAAGAAGAAGTGCTCCCGGAGATACTCGCTCGGCTTCCGTTCGAGATGCGGGAACTCGTGTTTCCGGCGCTCGTAGTTCTTGTCCATCCGTCCCATCGCCCACGGGATCCAGGCCAGTCCCTGCTCGAGGAACACGTGGTCGACGTTGGGGTATCTCTCGGGGATGCCGTTGAAGATGAGGCTGGGGATGTGGGAGATGAGGTGGTGGCCGTAGACGCCCATGAACTCCGCCGTGCTGTAGAGGTTCGGACCGCCCCATAGCCCGGACCACGGCATCAGCGACTGCGAGGGATGGTAGTCGATCGGAATTCCCTCCTCGTTCGCCGCCTCGTAGATCGGCTCAAACTCTTTGCCCCCGAACAGGCCGTTCGGCGCGGCCATCACGTACACCGAGACCATGTCGTCCTCGTCGGCGAGGCGGTGGATCTCTTCTGCCGCGGCATCGCCGGCCTCCGGCGCGATGTGGATGCCGGACTTGAACCCCTCGTACTCGTCGAGGATGTTGTCCAGCATGTAGTCGTTGTACGCCGACGAGAGCGCCTGCGCGAACTCCTTGTCTGGCTGGGTGTTCGCTCCGGTGGCGCCGTGCCCGTGCATGACGATGTAATCGGAGTTGAACCGCTCCATGAACCCCTCGAGCCCCTCCGCGGAGGTCGGGCTCACGTCGTCGCCCAGCCCGTGGGGCGTGGGGTCGATGTCGTGCGGCTGGGTGCTGCCGGTCGTCCCCGCCAGCGGCTCGTCGGTCCGCTTGATCTGTCGGTACTTGCTCTTGTACGGCTCCTCGAGGTACTGTTCCAGCGCGCCGCGCTTCAGGACGTCCGGCATAATCTCGTGGACGTCAGCGTCGACGACGGTGTAGTCGTCGAGTCGCTTGATGGAGCGCCGGGATTGCTCTTGGCCGCTCGTCTCTTTAATAGCCATCTTATACGCTCTCGGGTTCGGTCCACTACAGTATAAAGTTTGGTCTCGAACCGGCCCGTCAGTCCCACTCAGCGGCGAATTCGCCGGGCGGCGGCTATCCGGGTCCGATCCCGGCGTCCTCGATGGCCGGCACCTCGTGGTTCTCCTCGACGCGGGGCACACCCTGCACCACGATGTTCTCCCCGTTGACGTAGGAGGCGGCCGGCGTCGCGAGGAACCTCACGACGTCGCTGATCTCCTCGGGGAGGCCGACGCGTCGCCGCGTCTCCGTCCGGTCGATCCCTTCGTCGGCGATGCCCCAGTGCTCCTTGAGTATCTCCGTGGCGACGAGCCCCGGTGAGACGCAGTTGACGCGGACGCCGTCTCTCGCCCACTCAAAGGCGAGCCCGCGGGTGAGGTTGATCATCCCGGCCTTCGCCGCCCCGTAGTGGACCTCCTTGACCGCGCTCCGAATTCCGGTGATGCTAGCGACGTTGATCACACAGCCGCCGCGGCGCTTGAGCGTCTCGCCGGCGGACTGTGTTACGTTGTACGTCCCGGTCAGGTTGATGTCCGTGATCGTTCGCCAGCCGTTCGGCGAGATGTCGTCGAATTCGGCGACGAACCCCGCCCCAGCGTTGTTGACGAGGACGTCGATTCCACCAAACGCTTCCACGGTGGCCTCGACGAACGCGTCGACCGCATCCCGGTCGGTGATGTCACACTCGACCGCCAGCGCCTCCCCCGGCCGGTCCGAGCCGTTGATCGCCTCGGCCACCGGATCGACGTTCTCCTGTGTTCGCGAACAGATCGCGACGTCCGCCCCCTCCGCTGCGAACTGTTCGGCCGTTCGTTTCCCGATCCCACTCGACGCGCCCGTCACGACGACGGACGTGTCGCTGAAGTCGTACGACACGTCTGGCATCGGCCGGAGATGCACCCCCCGCGATATAAATGCCTAGTCTCGACCGGCGATTCCGGTGGGTGGCTGTTCGTTTCTGTCAACATTGTGAATAAACATACATAGCAGTCGGGCCGAAACCCAATCCCATGGTTTCGATAGCCGGGTACGGAGCGTACGTACCCCTGTACCGAATCGAACGCTCGACGATCGCGGAACAACACGGGTCGTACCCCAGCGACGGCGAACTCTCGGTGCCGTCGCACGACGAGGACCACATCACGCTTGGCGTGTCGGCCGCGAAGGAGGCGCTCGCACACGCCGGCGTCGACGGGGAGGCGCTCGATGCAGTCTACGTCGCCTCGGTGAGCGACCCGTTCGACGAGCACGGTCTCGCACCACACGTCGCCTATGCGGTCGGCGCGGGCGGCGACGTTCGCGTGGCCGACATGGAGGGGTCGCCCCGTGCCGCGACGACGGCCGTACAGACGGCCCGTGACGCCGTCGAGACCGGCGCGGTCGAGACGGCGCTCGTCGTCGCGACGGACATCCTCTCTGCGTCGCCCGGCAGTTCGGTCGAACGGACCGCCGGCGCCGGCGCCGGCGCGCTCGTCCTCGGTCGGGACGGCGACGTGGCCGACGTTTCGCGGATGACGACCGAGACGACCGGGTTCGTCGGCCGGTTCGCCGTGGGCGGTCGGGACGCGGTCGAAGGCGACGCGACGTTCAACCGCGAGGAGGGCTATCTCGATGCGGTTCCCTGCGCAGTCGGACGGCTCACTAACGGGGAGGCTCCCGTCGACGCGGACCACGCGGCGCTTCCGGCCCCGGACGACGGCTGGGGCGACCGGGCGCTCGGTGCCCTCGACATCGGCGCCGAGCGACACGGCACGTTCGACTCCGTCGGGTACGTCGGCGCGGCGAGCGTGCTCCTCGACGGAATCGCGGCCATCGAGGCGGCCGACCCCGGTGACCGACTCCTGCTCGCCTCGTACGGGCCGGGCGGCAGCGACGCACTCCTCCTGCAAGCGGCTGACGGTGCGGCGACGGCACCCGAGACGACCCTTCGGGAGTACATCGACGACAAGGAGTACGTCACGTACGCCAAGCACCGCAAGTACCGCGAGATGGCAGGGGGTGGTGCCTGATGCACCGGCCCGGCTTCTGGCGCGACCGTTCACAGAACGAGCGGTTCACCGCTGCGCGGTGTCTGGAGTGCGGCTACGTCTGCTACTCGGAACACCGGCAGGTGTGCAAGGAGTGTGGCGCGACCCCGTCCGAGTGGGAGGACGTCGAACTCGCCGAGCGGGGGACCGTACAGGCGTTCGTCGTTCAGCGGCGGATGCCCGAGGAGTTCGAGACGCCGCTCCCGCTCGCCGTCATCGACGTGCCGACCACCGACGGCGAGAGTTCGGCCCGGGTGTACGGTCACTTCACCGAGACCGACCCCGACGAGATCGAGATCGGGATGGAGGTCGAGGCGGACCTCCGGCGGCTGTTCGACGTGGAGGGGTTACCCGTCCGGTCGTATCGGTTCAAGACGCCCCGCGGGGGTGCGGGCCGATGAAGGACGTCGCGGTCGTCGGCGGCGGCCTGATCGACTTCGGCGAACACTTCGACATGTCGACCGCCGACATGGCGGAGCAGGCGTATCTCAACGCGCTGTCCGACGTGGACGACGGCATCGCACCGGACGAGATCGAGGCGGCGTGGTACGGTACGCTCGACCTCGCCGGCGACGGCTCCAGCGGCGCCGCCTTCTCCCATGCGACGGGCCTCTTCGATATCCCGGTGACCCGCGTCGAGAACGCCTGCGCGACCGGGAGCACGGCGGTCCGCAACGCCGCGGACGTCGTCCGGTCGGGCCGGTACGACGTGGTCGTCGCGCTCGGCGTCGAAAAGATGCGTGACGACCCCGGCGGCCTCATCGCGGAGACGGTGAGCCACGACGTCTGGCGCGGCCGCGGCATCTCCACGCCCGCGCTGTGGGGGCTCCGTGCCTCTCGACATATGCACGAGTACGGCACCACCGACGAACAGATCGCACGCATCAGCGCGAAGAACCACAACCACGGCGCGAAGTACCCCCACGCACACTACCGGTTCGAGTGCGATGTCGACGACGTGCTCGACAGCCCGGCGATCACGGATCCGCTCACGCTGTTCGAGTGCTGTCCGGTGACCGACGGCGCGGCGGCAATCGTCATCGCCAGCGAAGACGTCGTCGACGAGTACACCGACGACCCGATCTGGCTGGCCGGCGGGGGCGTCGCGACCGAGAACCTCGTCCGCCCGCACAACGAGGCACTGACCGGGTTCCGCGCCACCCGCCTCGCAGCCGAGCAGGCGTACGACGAGGCCGGGATCACCGCCGAGGAGATCGACGTCGCGGAGGTCCACGACTGCTTCGCCATCGCGGAACTGCTCCACTACGAGGACCTCGGCTTCTGCGAGAAGGGGAAGGGTGGCGAGTACATCGACTCCGGCGCCCCCGAACTCGGCGGCGAGCGGCCCGTCAACCCGTCGGGTGGACTGCTCTCGAAGGGCCATCCCATCGGCGCGACCGGCGTGGCACAGATCGTTCAGCTCTACGAACAGCTCCGCGGGGAGGCGGGACCGGTGCAGGTCGACGACGTGGAGTACGCGCTCCAGCACAACCTCGGCACCTCACCCGACCATCGGGGTGCCGCCTGCTGTATCAACGTGCTCACCGCCGACCGGTGACGGCGTAACCGCGCCAGAGAAACCGTTTCGCCGCGTCCCGCTCAGCTGATGTCCCGCTCCGCGTCGGCCCAGTGGGGTGCCCGGAGCGCCTGCTTGTCGACCTTGCCGTACGAGGTGGTCGGCAGCTCGTCGACGAACTGCACCGATTTCGGCTTCTTGTAGTCCGCGAGCGTCTCGTCGGCATACGACAGCAGCTCCGCTTCGGTGACCTCGTCGCTCGGGACGACGGCTGCGGTGACCGCTTCCCCCCAGTCGTCGTGCGGGACGCCGAAGACGGCGACGCTCCCGACCGCCGGGTGCTCGGCGAGCGCGTCCTCGACCTCGGCCGGGTAGACGTTCATCCCGCCCGTGACGATCATGTCGTTTCTGCGGCCCAGCAGGTAGAGATAGCCGTCCTCGTCGATCCGTCCGACGTCGCCGGTTCGGACCCAGCCGTCGGTGAGCGTTTCGCGGGTCGCCTCCGGGCGGTCGTGGTACTCGCGCAGCCGGTACGGGGCGGTTGCGACGATCTCTCCCTCTTCGGTCGGGGGCAGCGGTTCGCCCGTCTCGATATCGACGATCCGCACGTCGGCCATCAGCTCGGGTTTGCCGGCCGACGCCAGCAGTTCCTCACGGCCCGCTTCGAGTGCGTACTCGTGTTCCCGCTTCCCGAGCGTCGTGACGATCTGTGGGATCTCCGTCTGTGCGTAGAACTGCACGAACACGGGACCGAACAGCTCCAGCGCCTCCCGGAGCCGTGCCGGAGACATCGGCGCGGAGCCGTACGCCAGCGTCCGAAGGCTATCCGTGTCGTGTGTCCCCGGCTCGTGCCGGTCGAGGATGCGGTAGATCATCGTCGGCACCATGTACGTCCAGCTCACGTCGTAGGCGTCGATGTCGCCCAGCGCCCGTTCGGCGTCGAACCCCTCCCTGATGACGGCCGTCGTCCCCCGGAGCAGTCCGGACCACAGCGACACGCCGGCCGAGTGCGTGAGCGGGGTCATCAGGAGCTGCCGGTCGTCGGTGCCGATGTCGAGCGCGGCGGCGTTGGCGTGGAGGTTGAGCGTCACGCTTCGGTGGGTGTGGACGACCCCCTTCGGCCGGCCGGTCGTCCCGGATGTGTAGAAGTGTGCGGCGACCTGCTCGGGCGACGGCGAGACGGCCGGGCGGTTTTCGCGGTCCCCCGCCGCGAGCACCGATTCGAACGGCGTGACGCCGTCCGATTCGGTATCCTCCCCGCCGACGACGAGACAGAAGCGCAACCCGCCCGACTCTTCGAGGAGCGGGCGAACGGTGTCGAGGTACGCCGCGTCGCAGACGACTCCCTCCGCGTTCGCGTCCGAGAGGATGTAGCGGATCTCGTCGTCGGTCAGCATCTCGTTCACCGGCAGTCTGGCCCCGCCGGCCTTCGTCACCGCGTGATCCGCGACGACGAACTGCCACGAGTTCGCGAGCAGAACGCCGACGCGGTCCTCGAGTTCGATGCCGCGTTCGCGGAGTTCGTTCGCGACCGCGTTCGAGCGGTGGTCGAGTTCCCGATACGTCAGCCGGTCGTCACGGTCCTTCGGACTGTTGTCGGTCGGATCGCCGTCGTCCTGGTTGCCGAGTATCAGCGCGGTCCGTTCGGCGTGTCTGTCGAGCGATTTCGCGAGAACGGAGCGCAACGAGAACGCGTGGTCGTCGGTCGATGACATGGCCCCCGGTTCTCGACCGGGCTACTTACCTGTGTCCCCCGGCCGCCGCGGCGTTGTCCCCGTTATCCGCCGAGGAACGTCTCCGCGACCTCGTCGTCGTCGAGCAGGGTCCGGGCGTCGCCGTGGAACGCCACCTCCCCGTTCGCGAGCACGTACCCCTCGTCGGAGCGGCGGAGCGCACGCGTGGCGTTCTGCTCGATCATCAACACGCCGACGCCGTGGTCATCGTTGATATCCTTGATCAGATCGAGGATATCCTCGACGAGATTCGGCTGGACGCCCGCCGTCGGTTCGTCGAGGATCAGGAGGTCGGGGTCGATCATCAGCGCCCGGGCCAGCGCCAGCATCTGCCGTTGGCCCCCGCTCATGGTGCCTGCCTTCTGGGTCGTTCGGTCGGCGAGGACCGGGAAGAGCTCGAACACCTCGCGTTTCTGCTCCTCGAACCCGTCCTGATCGAGATACGACCCGATCTGGAGGTTCTCGCGGACGGTCAGGGTCGGGAACACGTTCTCCGACTGCGGGACGAACGCGATCCCCTCTTGGGCTCGCTCGTCGGGCCGTGTGTCCGTGATCGTCGCCCCGCCGAACTCGATCCGGCCCTCCCAGACGTCGATGAAGCCGGTGATGGATTTGATGAGAGTGCTCTTCCCGGCACCGTTCGGGCCGATGACCGTCACGATGTCGTCGGTGTCGACGTCGATGTCGACGCCGTGGACGATCTCCATGTCGCCGTAGCCGGTTACCAGGTCGCGGACGGTGAGTCCAGACATGCTCTGTGTGTGTTGGTTCATGATTGGGATGCTACACGGTCGTCGTGCTTCTGAACAGCCCGTCGGGCTTGTAGACGAAGAACACCGCGAGCACGACGAAGACGATGGTGATCTGGTACGACGACGGGAGGAAGGCGACGCTGACCTTCTGCAGGATCCCGATGAGCAGGCCGCCGACGAGCGCCCCGTAGACGTTCCCGATACCGCCGAGGACGACGGCACCGAAGATCGCGAGCAGGACGTTGTACCCCATCATCGGGCCGATGACGTTCTGCAGGCCGATGAGGATACCCGCCGCGCCCGCCATGGCGCCGCCGAGCGCCCAGGTGTAGATGACGATCCGCTCGGTGTGGATGCCGCTCGCCGCCGCGAGGTCCTGGTTGTCGCTGATCGCCCGCATCACCCGGCCGATCATCGTCCGGGTGAACAGGTAGTGGACGAGCCCCATGATGGCGACCGCGGTGAGGAAGATCGCTATCGTCTCCGGGGTAACGGTGACGGGGCCGACTTTGTAGCCGCTGAAAAACGGGGTCTTGAACCCCACTTTCCGAACGCCCCAGACCATCCGGATGACGTTCCGGAGGACGAACGACAGGCCGATGCTCGCGATGAGGATGGTGACGTGGTTGTCGCCGCGCATCGGCTTGAACACGATCCTGTCGGCACCGACGCTGAACACGGCCATGAGCGGCAGCGTCACGACGAACGCGGCCCAGATCGGGAGCCCGAACTGCACGTTGAAGACGAACGCGAGGTACGCGCCGAGCGTCATGTACTCGCCGTGTGCGAAGTTAATGAACTCCAGCACGCCGAACACGAGCGTCAGTGCCATCGCCCCGACCGCGATGATGCTCCCGTAGACGATGCCGTTGACGATGAACTGTAGGATGATGTTTGCGTCGACCATTATCACTGTCCCCCGAGGTACGCTTCCTGCACTTCCCTGTCGCGCCGGACGTCCTCGGGCGCTCCGCGTGTCATTATCTGCCCGTTGTTCATCACGAGGATCTCCTCGACGAGGTTCGACAGTTCGTCGATGTTGTGTTCGATGATGAGGATAGAGAGGTCCTCGCCCTGTAGCGTCCCGAGATGCTCCGCGATGACCGGAACGAGCGCCGGCGCGACGCCGGCGAACGGCTCATCGAGGAGCAGCAGGTCGGGGTCGGTCATCAGACAGCGGCCGATCTCGAGGAGTTTCCGTTGCCCGACGGAGAGGCTCGATGCCAGCTCGTTGCGCTTCTCGTAGAGCTCGACCAGCCGGAGCACCTCCGAGGCCTCCTCGATCTTCTCGGCCTCCGTCTCGCGGACGCTCGGCGTGTTCAGCACGCCGAGCACCGGCGACTCCCCGGGCTGGTCCGGGCTGGCCAACAGGAGGTTCTCCATCACGGTCATCCGCGACCACTCGCGGGTCGTCTGGAACGAGCGGGCGATCCCCTCCCGGTTGATCCTGCTCGGACGTTCGTTCTCGATTCGCGTGCCGCCGATCTCGATGGTGCCGCCGTCGACGTCCTCGAGCCCGGTGATGATATTGAACAGCGTGGTCTTGCCGGCGCCGTTAGGGCCGATCAACCCGAGCAGGCTGTCGGAGCCAATCTCGAAGGAACACTCGTCGACCGCGACGAGCCCCCCGTACCGCTTCGTTACCGAATCGACTGTGAGTAGTGTCATATCGTAGCTGTGTAGCGCATGTTATTCGAGATGTGCGGGCGGCTGTTCGCTGAACAGCCCTTCGGGCTTCCACTGCATCAGCGCGATGAGGATGACGCCGATGATGACGAGCCGGAGCGTCGGGATGAGGTTCGGATACCCCGGGATGTCGGGGACGAAGTAGGTCATCGTCCGCGAGCCGAACAGCACGAACGCGCCGATCAGCACACCCCGGTTGTTCCCCGACCCGCCGAGAATCATGGCGACCCAGGCGGTGAACGTCACCGTCGGCAGAAACGCGTTCGGGGTGATCGCTCCGGTGTAGTGGGCCCACAGCGAGCCGGAGAGGCCGGCGATGCCGGCGCCGATGACGAACGAGTAGATCTTGAACTTCGAGGTGCGCTTCCCGAAGATCTCGACGACCTCCTCGTCCTCACGGATCCCCTTCAGGACGCGACCGAACGGTGAGCTCCCGAGCCGCTCGATGAGGACGTATGTCCCGAGTAGGAGCCCCAACACGACCCCCAGGTAGACGACGCTCCAGAGGTTCACGTACACCGATGGCAGTCCACCCGGTAGCGGGAGGACGACGCTGGTGCCGATCAGGTCACCGAACGGCTTCTGCAGGTTCGAGAGGCCGTAGGTGCCGCCCGCGAGCCACTCCTCGCCGGTGATGAGCGAGTGGATGAGTGAGGCGAACGCGAGCGTTAACAGCGCGAGTGCGATCTCCCCGAGTCGGATCGCGGGAAGCGCGATCAACAGCCCTGCGACCCCCGCGAACACGATCGATGCGACCATTCCGAGGACGATCGGCTGGTCGAGAGCGAACAGCACCTCCACGCTGGCGTCCTGGGGCGCGAGCGTCACGAGCGCGGACGCGTACGCGCCGACCATGAAGAAGCCGACGTGCCCGAAGTTGAGCAGCCCCGTGTACCCCCAATGCAGGTTCAGTCCGAGGACGAGGATCCCGTATATCCCGACGACGATCGCCATGTCGAGCCAGAAGTTCAGATTTATCATAGGTGCGTGAGGTGGGTAGTTCCGCCGTTAGCTGCCGATGCTGTCCTGGAAATCACGCACGGCCTGCGGGCCGATGATATGGTCGACCTGCCACTCGCTTTCGGTGGCCTGGTACACCGCGAACGAACCCGAGACGTTCCCGTACTCGTCGAAGTTGATGGGGCCGGTGATCCCGTCGTAGTTTATGTCCTCGCCGTTGTCCAGGGCGTCACGACCCGCCTCGAACGTCGAGACCTTCTTTCCAGGGGAGTTCGTGATCGGCCGCATCTGGTCGGCGATGTCGGCGCCGGCAGTCGAGTCGGCGGCGTGTATCGCCAGCGCGAGGACGTTCGTCGCGTCGAACGCGGGCGGGGCAAACGAGTGGACGTTGTCGACGCCCGTCGTGCTCTTGAACCGCTCCGCCCAGTTCTGGTACTTCTCGGATTCCGTGTCGGCGCTCGCCGACATCGACCAGGCACCCTCGATGATCTGCGGGTCGGAGACCTGGTTGAAGGTGTCGGGACTCCGCGCCTCCGAGGTGATGAGCGCGTCGCTGGAATCGTAGCCGTTCTGCAGCATCGTCTCGAGTATCGACGGCACCTGCCCGTTCTCGCAGGTGAGGATGAGCTTGTCCGGCTCCGTCGAGAGCGCCTGGCTCGTCGTGCTCGACGCCGAGCTCTGGCCGGTCGGGAGCAGCACCGTCGTGGTGATGTCGAGGCCGGCGTCGGCCGCGATGTTCTCGATCTGGGTGTTGATGCTCTTCGACGCCTGGTTCTCGACGCCGATGATCGCCGCCGATTCCGCACCGAGATCCTGCACGGCTTTCACCACGGCGAACGTCTCGAGGAAGTCGTCCGCGACCGTCCGCCACCACCACGGCGGCCCCTCGCGCCACAGCTGGTGGGTGCCGGCCGCCGGCGAGATGGCGACGACTTCGTTCTCCTCGACGATGTTCTTCACCGCGGGCAGCGTCCCGGACGTCGGACCGATGTGGCCCACGATCCCGTCCTGGCTGACCATCTGGTTCATCCGCTGGACGGCGACCTGCGCGTCCGCCCCCTCGTTGTCGGAGTCGATGTGTTCGAGCGGTCGGCCGAGCGGCCCCCCGGCATCGTTGATTTCGTCGACGGTGAACTGGACGGCGTCACGGATCGCCGTGCCGTTCTCGCTCCAGAACCCCGTCAGCGGGAACAGGCTGCCGATCGGGATCGGGTCCTGGTTCCCGCCACCGCCGTTCCCGCCGTCGGTATCGGTCGCCGTGTCGTCGTCGCCGTTTCCACCGCCACCGCCCCCGGCGTTTTCTGGGTCTTCGGTCGTGGTGCAGCCGGCGAGACTGATTACCGTGCCGGCGGAGCCGATCTTAACGAACCGTCTACGCGTGACATCTCGTACCATGGGTGAGGTCAACTTACGTTCCGCTACCGCTTACTAAGGTGTTACGGATTCTACGAACACGTTCGGTACAATAATAAACAGTGGGCGCCGAAATCGCCCTCTCGACCCCCTTCGAGCTACAGTTCGGCGGAGCCGCCGTCGACCGGGACGACCGCCCCGGTGACGTAGTCGGCGTCCGGCCCGGCGAGGAACGCGACGACGTCCGCACAGTCTTCGGGTTGGCCGAGCCGACCCATCGGTATTTTCGCTTCGACCGCCGACCATTCGTCGACGTTCGACCGGAGCTTCCCCGTGTCGATGTATCCCGGCGCGACGCTGTTGACGGTGATGCCATGGGGCGCGAGGTCCGCGGCGAGGTATTTGGTGTACATGATGACAGCAGCTTTCGCGGCCCCGTAGTGGGCGTAGCTCCCGCCGTCGAGGACGGCCCGCCCCGCCTGCGAGGCGACCGTGATGAGCCGCCCCGACCCCTGTTCTTTCATCCGGGAGGCGCTCGCGACACAGGTGTACACCGTTCCGTACAGATTCCGCTCGACCGTCGCCCGGAGATGCGCCGGCTCGACCGTACTCGCGTGTGTCTCGGCCATCGGCCCGTCGCCGCCGCCGGCGTTCGCGACCACCACGTCCAGGCTGCCGAACGTCCCGACGACCTCGTCGACGAACCGCTCGACCGCCTCCGGGTCGGTCACGTCGACTTCGGCTCCCATCGCGTCGTGGCCGGCCGCGCGGAGCTCCTCGACGACGGTGCCTTCGGTGGCACGGTTCCGCTCCGTCTCGTACGCCTCGTACGCTCGGAGGTCGATGTCGGCCACGGCGACGTTCGCCCCCTCCTCGGCCAGCCGCAGCGCGTAGCGCCGACCGATACCACGCGCCCCGCCCGTGACGAGCGCCGTCTTCCCGTCGAGGGTCGTCACGGTTCGAGGACGACCTTCCCCGTGCTCCGGCGGGATTCGATCAGCTCCTGTGCTTCCCCTGCCGCCTCGAGGGGGAACGTCTCGCCGACGACGACGCGGAGCTCCCCGGTCGCGAGCGCCTCGGACAGCTCCGGGACCGCCGCGTGGATCAGCTCCGGGTCGGTTCTGAGTGCGTTGCCGAGATGGAAGCCGACGACCCAGTCGTTCTCGAACAGGACCCGACCGGTGTCGACCTCCGCGGTGTCGCCGCTCGCGAATCCGTAGGCGACCAGCCGGCCGAACGGTGCGAGGGCGTCGAGGCTCTCGTGGAACACGTCCCCGCCGACGCCGTCGAGCACGAGGTCGACGCCGCGCCCCTCGGTGTGCTCTTCGATCACGTCGGGGACGGAGACCTCGGTGTAGTCGATCGTGTGGTCCGCGCCGAGCGAGGCGGCGAGCTCCCGCTTCCGCTCTGTGCTTGCCGTCGCGAAGATTTCGGTATCGGTCTGGTTCGCGAGCTGGACGGTCGCGGTGCCGACGCCACCGGCGGCGGCGTGGACGAGCGTCGTCTCCGCGCCGTCGACATCTCCGCAGGTGTGGAGGATGTGGTAGGCGGTCAGGAACTGTATCGGGAACCCCGCGGCCTCCGCGAACGACATCGACTCGGGGATATCGAAGACCGCGGACTCCTCGGCGGTGACCTGTTCGGCGTACGCGCCGCCCGACACGAAGACGACGACCCGCTCGCCGACTTCGCGGTCGACCCCGTCACCGACCTCGGCGATGACGCCGGCCGCCTCGCGACCCGGAACGTACGGCGGCGGTTCGGTTCCGGGATACTCGCCGCGCCGCTGGACGATGTCGGCGAAGTTGAGGCCGACCGCGCGGACGTCGACGAGCACCTCCCCCGGCTCGACGGACGGCGGATCGATCTCGGTCAGTTCACACACGTCGCTCGACCCGTACTCGGGTACGATGATCGCTCTCACGTCTCACGGGTGGTGGTGCCCGGGCATAAAGCTACGCCGGGTCGGACGGCCTACACTGTCGAATGCTCGGCACGCCGGAGACGGCCGAGCTACCGAACGACCGTCACCGGCGACGACGCGTTGAGGATGACCTCCTGCGTGACGCTCCCGAAGACGGCCTTTCCGACCGGGGAGCGTTTCCGTCCCGCCATCACAATCGCGTCGGGAGCGAGTTCGGCCGCGACCGAGAGCACGGTGGTCGCCACGTCCCCCTCCTCCTCGCGAATCTCGACCGGGATGCCGTCGTCCGCGAGCCGCGTACGGACCTGCTCGACGCTGTCCGGTCTCCCGATGTGGTCGCCGACCCGTTCCGTGCCGGCGTCGCCGGTGTCGGTCGAGTAGACGTACAGCAGCGTCGCCGCGACCGTCTCGGGCGCGTCGGGCAGGCCCGCGATGTGGTCGGCCTGCGCCGCTGCCCGCTCCTCGTTCCCGTCGACCGGAACGAGCACTCTATACCGTGACATCGCGATACCCCCATCGTTTTCGTGCGTCGTCCCCGCGGCCGCGGCTGTTCTCGTGTCCTCGCGTGCTGGCCCGCGCCCGTTCGGCTGGTCGCCCCACAGAACGTGGACCGTCCGCTCGCGTCTCGGGTCTCCTCTCCATACCGTCCGTTGTCCGGGGTTCGCTAATAACTCTGCCGGCGGCCTCTCGGCGGGTCGTGTCCCGGCCGCTCCTCGCGTTTTTAGCCGGTTAACCGGCTCGTACGGAGGAAACTGTCCCGGGCGAAAAGTATTACTGTGGAGGGGGGATGGTAGTTGCCATGCCGACGACAGGCGCGGAACTCCTTGCAAAAGCGCTAGCTGACCGTGGCACCGACCGGGTGTACGGACTCCACGGGGGACATCTCCAGCGCATCTTCGACGTCCTGCCGGAGTACGGGATCGAGATCGTAACGACCCGCGACGAGCGGGCGGCGGCCTACATGGCCCACGCCCACTATCAGGTCACCGGCGAACCGGGCATCGCGCTCGCGACCGCGGGGCCGGGCGTCACGAACGCGCTGACCGGCGTGGCGAACGCGAGCAGCTACCAGGTTCCGATGCTGCTGATCGGCGGCTCCGCCTCGCTCAAACAGCAGGAGCGGGTCGCGCTGCAGGGGATGGAGCAGGTCGACGTCTTCGAACCGGTCACGAAGTGGGCGGGCACGGTGTACGAGGCCGAACGGATGCCGGAGTACGTCGACCTCGCACTGCGCCACGCACAGCAGCCCCGACCGGGCCCCTCGTTCCTGAACGTCCCTATGGACGTACAAAACGAGCGCGTCCCGGACGAGTGGCTCGACGAGTCTCAGGACGTGGTTCAGGCGTACCCCGCCCGCCCGAAACAGCGCCCCCGTCCCGGCCGGGACGCGGTGGCGGCGCTCGTCGCGACGCTCCGGGAAGCCGAGCGCCCGGTGGTTATCTCCGGCGTCGGCGTGTTGAACTCCGGCGTCGGCTCGTCGCTGCGGGAGTTCGTCGAGGCGACGGGGATCCCCTATCTGGACACCGCCGAGAGCCGCGGCTACGTCCCCGGCACCCACCCGATGAACGTCAACGCATCCCGGTCGAAGGCCGTCGCGGAAGCCGACACCATCGTCCTGCTCGGCAAGCGGCTGGACTTCACCGTCGCGTACGGGAGCGACGTGTTCTTCAACCCCGACGCGACGCTCGTTCAGATCGACGCCGACGAGCGGGAGATCGGCCGAAACCGGCCGGTCGACGTACCGGTCGTCGGCGACGAGCGGGCCACGCTCGAACGACTGCTCGATGAGGACGCCGAGACCCTCGCCGCCGGCTGGGACGAGTCGTGGATCCGGGACGTCCGCGAGTACGACGCCGAAAGCAGACAGTCGCTCGAGGGGAAGTTCGACGTTGACGAGTCGCCCATCCACCCGTGGCGGCTCTGTGGCGAGGTCCGCGACCGCATCGAGGACGGTGCCTACGTCGCGTGCGACGGCGGCGACATCCTCTCGTTCGGGCGGATCGCGCTCGACGTCGACAGCCCCGGCCACTGGATCACCTCGGGGCCGTTCGGCTGTATCGGCTCGACTGTCGCACAGAGCATCGCCGCGGCGCTGCTGGAGCCCGACGCGCAGGTCATCAGCCTCATCGGCGACGGCTCGTTCGGCTTCAACGCCATCGAACTCGACACGGCTGCCCGGCACGGCGCCGACGTGACGTTCGTGGTCTCCAACAACGCGGCGTGGAACATCGACCGGTTCGACCAGAAGGAGCAGTACGACAACATCGTCGGCACCGAACTCCAGCACACCCGCTACGACATGTTCGCGGAGGCGGTCGGTGGCCACGGCGAACACGTAGAACAGCCGGACGAGCTGGGGCCGGCGCTCGACCGTGCCATCGACTTTTCGGGTCCCGCCGTCGTCGACGTCGTCGTGCAGCGCGACGCCCCGAGCCCCGACTTCCAGCAGGGGATGCAGTCGCACGCGAACCACGACATGCCGGACCTCCAACTGCTCGAGCCGTGGGACCGGCGGGAGCGCGAGAAGCGCGGCCAGCCGTACGAGTAGAACGCGCGAACCGTCGCGCGGCCGTCGCCTGTTCCGCTCGTCGCCGGCAGGTTTTTTATCGGTCCCCGCAGTTGCTTGTGGTGACGAGTATGAGCGAGGAACATCCGTGGCACGAGCAGTATCCCCCGTCGTGGCCGACCGAGGTAGCGTATCCCGAGATTTCGGTACCGGAGCTGTTGCGCCGGCGGACCGAGGAGTTCGCCGACGAGCCCGCGATCCATTTCGAGGACCGAACCTACTCCTACGAGGACCTCCAGCGACACAGCGATGCGGTCGCGGCCGCCTTGCGCGCCCACGGCGTCGAGGCCGGCGACCACGTCTCCATCTGTCTCCCGAACTGTCCGCAGTACGTGTTCAGTTTCTACGGAACGATGACGCTCGGCGCCGTCACGGTCCACACGTCGTTCATGTACACGGAGGCGGAGCTCGAACGCCAGCTCACCGACGCCGAGGCGAGCGTCCTGATCGTACTCGACACCTTCGCGGAGAAGGCAGCCGCCGTCGTCGACGACACGCCCGTCGAGACCGTCATCGCCGTCTCGTTGTCGGACTGGATCGGTCCGTCGGTCTCGAAGTTCGTCGGGCCGACGAACGAGTCGCTCGTCGACGAACGGGGATGGTCGTGGTTCGACGACCTGCTCGACGCGCACATGGGCGACCGACCGTCGCTGCCCGACATCGACGTCGACTCGCTCGCCGCGCTCCCGTACACCGGCGGGACGACCGGCTTCCCGAAGGGGGTCCGCCTCACCCACCGGAACTGGGTTTCCGAGGCGGCGATGGGTGAGCTGGTCGACCTGTGCGCCTACCAAGACGACGGGAGCATCGAGCGAGGTGAACAGACGATCACCGGCGCGATGCCGATGTTCCACGTCAACGGGAACTTCTCCGCGAACCTCCACGCCGTCTACAACGGCGCGAGCGTCGTCCTCTACCCCGAGTTCGACGCGGGGACCGTCCTCGAGGACGTTGAGCGCTATGGGATCACCCACATGCACACGGTCCCGACGATGCTGACCGCGCTGCTCGGCGAGGAGCGCGCCGGTGAGACGGATTTCTCGTCGCTCCGTCACGTGATGGCCGCGAGCGCACCGGTCCCCGAAGAGACGAGAGAGCGGTTCGAGGAGCTGACGGGTGCGATCGTGTACGAGGGGTGGGGCCAGAGCGAAGTGGCGATGGCGGCGACGGTCGAGCCGCTCGAGAACCGGCGGGAGGGCTCCTGTGGCATCCCGTTGCCCGGGGTCGAGGTGGACGTCCGCGACGTCGAGACCGACGAGTCGCTCCCC
>ENA-ORDC01001177-ORDC01001177.1-marine-metagenome-genome-assembly--contig:-NODE-1177-length-20656-cov-2.908062_pt1 | contig 20656 bp, 18 predicted proteins | sample MGYA00237783_ERZ508515 | MGnify/ENA primary metagenome ERZ508515 (study PRJEB26186, sample SAMN06268792) | marine metagenome | isolation source: Eden Landing Ponds, San Francisco, CA, USA | place... | reverse complement strand
GTCTATCCGCGAGTATCGTCACCAACGACCTTGCGGAGGCAAATCGGTTCATCGACGAAATCGAGGCGGGGGTGGCGAAGGTCAACGAGAAGACGACCGGACTAGAGCTCCACGTTCCCTTCGGCGGCGTCAAGGAGTCCTCCAGCCAAACGTATCGGGAGCAGGGCAATGACGCCCTCCACTTCTATACGACCTCGAAGACTGTGTACCTGAACTACTGAAGCACCGGCTCGTGCGGTCTACTGTGTTGCTCGCTCAAACGGAAACCACCGGATTCTCCAGCGTTCCAATGGACTCGAGCTCGATACGCACGGTGTCGTCGACCTCCAGGGAGACCTCCTCGGGGGGCACGAGTGAGGTCCCGGTGAGTAGTACCGCCACCGACGGCAGGACGTTGCTCCGACGCAGGTAGGAGACCAGCTCCTCGCAGGTTCGAACCATCTCTGCAGTGGACGTCGTCCCCTGGAATACGGTATCACCCGCCCGGTCGATTTCCATAGATAGATCGAGATCGTGGGGGTCCGAGATGGATGTAGAGGAAACGAAGCACGGGCCGATGGCACAGCACCGGTCGTAGACCTTTGCCTGGGGGAGATACAGTGGATTCTCCCCCTCGATCTCCCTGCTACTGACGTCGTTGCCGATGGTGTAGCCGACGATTTCCCCGTGGTAGAGTACCACGGCCAACTCCGGCTCGGGGACGTTCCAGTTCGAGTCCTCCCGGACGCCGATGCTGTCGGAGGGACCCACCGTCCGGCTCGGCGTCGCCTTCAAGAAGAGTTCGGGGCGCTCGTGATTGAACACGTTCCTGTAGACTTCCGGTAACACACTCTCCGCCTCTCGAGCTTGCTCGCTGATTTCGTAGGTGACACCCGCGGCCCACACCTCGTCGGGGGCGATCGGCAGGGTGGCGTTCGCCTCGACCTCGTCTACCGGCACCGTCTCGGCTCGAGCGGTCAGCGGCTCCACCACGTCATCGAGGGGCTCCCCGGTGAGCTTCGCCGCAGAGAGTAAGTCGGTGACCGATCGAAGTTCGTCGTGCACGGAGGTGAGATCGTAGGCCCTGTCCGGGTTCCGGGCGACGAGACGGGGTCCAATACTACCTACTGTCCGATAGTAGCGCATTGGCTCTACCTCATAGTAATGCATTTTAAATCTACCTGTCGTTCAGTCGTCCGCTGCCGAGACCACGGGGTCCACTTCCGTTCGGTATAGCCGAACACCAGTGCGACTTGGCCGGCGTTTTTCCTCACTGTGGCCGAATCCCTCGGGCACAGGGTCCGCTCGACCCGGCCTTGCTACCCCTCTGTTCGGCCTTGGCGAACGATTGGGTCGGATGAGGGCCGACACTCGCGTCGGATGCGGTTCGGTATCAATCAACGGTGGGGGCACCGCCGGACGACACGCGCCGTTCGGCCCCTCCGAATGAGGGTTCCTGAGGGCCGGATAGATTAATATCCCTCTCGTGTAAATGTGGAGCAATGCCCGACTCGAAGACCAACTCGATACGCGCGGTCGAACGAACGTTCGAGTTACTGGAAGCGCTACACCAGAAGGGAACGGCCGGTGTGACCGAACTGGCCAACGAAGTCGGCGTAGCGAAGAGCACAGTCCACAGCCACCTCATGACGCTCAAACAAATGGGATACGTCCTCAACAACCACGGGGAGTACCAGCTTAGCTATCGGTTTCTCATGCTCGGAGGCGCCCGGCGTGATTCGAACCCGTTCTTCCGAATGTCGAAAGAACACGTCGACGAACTCGCGGAGGAGACCGGAGACATCGCAGCGGCGACAACCGAAGAGGACGGCGAAAACGTCTATCTCTACGTCTCCAACGGCAAACACGCGGTCAAGATGGACATACAACTCGGGACTCGACTCCCGCTACACTGTCTAGCCAGCGGCAAGGCGATCCTCTCCATGCTTCCGGACGCCCGTGTCGAGCAGATTGTCGACGAAAAGGGGCTACCACCGCGCACGTCTAATACAATCACCGGCCACGATAGACTATTCGAAGAACTAGAGAAGATCCGGTCTCGGGGCTTCGCGTTCGACAACGAAGAGCGGATCGAGGGGATGCGTGCCGTTGCGGCTCCGGTCCGGAACGAGTCCAAGGACACCGTACTTGGGGCAATCGTCGTATCCGGCTCCACGAACCGTGTGAAGGGCGATTACTTCAGGGAAGAGCTCCCTGAGCTCGTCACCCGCCGTGCCCGGGAGATCGAGATAAACGCGACATACTCCTGAACCGCCGGGAGCGGCGGGTTCCTCCGTATCGCGTGGAGACCTGCTGGCGCCCTCGGCGGGTTCCACGCGTTTTGGCCCTACAAGGATACGGAGAAGGTGACACTATGGTGTCATACCCTGCCGGAACAGAACAGTAAGCTGCGGCCACTGCGTCGGAATATTTAAGTTAGGGTGTTCACATTGTAGGTGGCATGGCACCGCATGACGAGGTGTACGAGAAGCACAGGCGTGACTTCCTAAAGCTCGCAATGGGCGGCGCAGCAGCTGTTTCTGGCATCGCCGGTTGCTCTAGCGCCGGTGACGGTGGAGACGGTGATGGCGGTGGCGATGGTGGCGACGGTGGCGGGTCCTCTAGTGGCGTTTCGGTCGAGGGGGATACGGCGAGTGAGCGGGCACTCAACGCCGCGGAACAGCTCGCCGCCGATGCGCCGAAGGACAACCTCAACCTGTTCGTACCGACGGGGGCGGAGGGGTACTTCGAGAAGGTCCGCGACGAGTGGGAGAGTCGCACCGGCATCACGTTCACGATGGACTCGGTCGGTATCGCCGACTGGTACGGGAACGTGATGGAGCAGGCCGCGACGCAATCCTCGAATTACGACGTCCTGAACGGTGCCGTATTCGGGAATCCGGACTACTACTCGGCCAACTACATCACGAACCTCGAGGAATGGGTCGACAAGTACGACCCAGAGATCCGGGGGGAGCGGGGGATCCTCGAGCCGGTCCACCTCTGGGGGAACAACTACGTGGACGACGGCGAGGTGCGCCTGATCTGTCTGGGCGCAGATGGGGACCAGATGGCCCCCTACATCCGGACGGATTGGGTCGACGATCCCGACCACCAGGAGGAGTACGAGGCCCAGTACGGCGAGGAACTCGGACGGCCCGAGACTGTCGACGAACTCGACCAACAGATCAAGTACTTCACCGAGAACACGCCGGATGGCCAGTACGGCGGGTGGCTCTACTACTCGCCGTTCTTCGCCAAGACGACGTTCAGCCGGCGGCTCCTCCAGTATGGAACGCTGTGGTTCGACGAAGAGTTCCGGCCGCAGTTCAATAACGAGGACGGTGTCCGGGCCCTCGAGAGCTTACTCGACCTCAAGCCGTACCTCCACCCCGACGTCGGATCCGCCGGGTTCGGCGTGCCCTACACCGAGTTCCCTGCCGGGAACATCTACGCCACGTTCCAGTGGCCTTCGCTCCCCCCGGTCCTGATGTCCGACAACTCGGCCATCAGCGAGGACCAGTGGGAGATGATCCCCGCCCCCGGTCGGATGTACGAGGGCGAGATGCTCAACCCGGTACAACACCAGGGCTGCCTGTCCTACCGGGTCAACCGGAACAGCGAGATGCAGGAACTCGCCTACCTCTTCATCCAGTGGGTCGCGAGTCCCCGCGTGAGCGAGAACGCCATCCAGTCGAGTGGGTTCATCGACCCGTTCCGGCTCAACCACTTCGAGAGCCAGGGCGTCGGCGAGTACTACGCCGGGTCGGAGTGGGAGGAGTACCTGGAGGTCTACAACTACAACCTCGAGCGGACCTTCCCGGAGCTCACGGTCAAGGGCGTCAACCGGTACAACCAGGCCATCGACCAGGCCTGCACGAACGTCCTGAACAACAACGCGGACCCGCAGTCCGAGCTCGATAAGGCGGCCGAAACCTGTGAGGAGATCACGGAGGAGATCGGCCGCGAGCAGCAGAAGCAGCAGTGGAACTTCCTTACGGCCGCCTACGGCGAGCCGCTCCGTGAGGTTCTCGGGCTACCGTCGCCCGAGGACTTCGACCTGGCGTACTGAGGCTGGTCCGGGTTCCTCCGATTCCGGTCCGGGTCGTACGGAACCCGCCGCACCTCACCAGGAGGTGATACGGACGTCCCTGAGCGGTCGATCGAGGGGCAGCGATACCGTACCCCCGGTGTAGTGCGAGAGGTAGAACCCGACGATAATCTCGAGGGACTGCTTGGCGTCTTCCCCGGTGGACTGGTTCTCGCTCCGGCCCTCCATCACGTCCACGAGGTGACGAGCCGCGTTTGCAAACGCGTCCCGGTAGTCGTGCTCCCAGGTCCACGCCCCCTCGATTCCGGGGAGGTCGGCCTCATGGTGTTCACCGTCGACGAGCTCCCAGTAGCGCCACTCGCCGTCGTCGTTGTTGAGGTAGAGCTTGCCCCCGGTCCCGATGACGACGTAGTTCATCGAGGAGATGGCTCGCGGCGGCGTGCAGTCGACGGTCGCGAAGGTGCCGTCGTCGAGCACCACGAAGCCACCGCCACCGGCGTCGTCGATTTCGACGTCGACGTCGAGGGCATCGATCGCCTCGTTCTCGCCCGTGACGTAGCCGCTGACTAGCTCGGGACGAGCGTCGAGCAGGTAGAGCAGCGTGTCCAGGAGGTGCGTCGAGTTACGGAGGAGCTCCATCCGGAACTGGGCACTGACGGAGCGGATGTCGCCAATAAGGTTCTCCTCCTGGATGAGTTCCCGGAGCCGCTGGAGCTTAGAGGTGAAGCGGAAGGAGTGGTTGACGACCAGCTCGGTGTCGGTTTCATCACAGGCGGCGATCATCTCCTCCGCCGCGCTCACCTGTGAGGCGATAGGCTTCTCGCACCACACGACGGCGGGGTCGGCGGCTGACCGGACCGCGTCGATGACGTGGGTGTGGTGGAGGTGGGTCGGCGTGCAGACCGAGACGACGTCGAGCTCCTCGTTCTCGAGCATCGCATCGTGCCCGAGGTAGCGCCGTTCGGACGGGAGGTCCCAGGCCTCTCCAAAACGGTCGAGCTTCTCCCGGTCGAGGTCGGCGATGGCGACGAGCTCGACGTCGTCGGTGGCGGCGTAGCCGCCCGCATGGCTCGCCTCGGACCGCTCTCTTCCGATCGTGTCCTCATCGTGGGTCCCGAGGAGGCCCATTCCAGCGACGCCACCGGCTCCGATGATGCCCGCCCGATAGGTCATGGAACGGGTTACTCGTGAGGGTCTGATGAGTGTTGTGTAGGTCCTCCCGGGGGGTCCATCCAAAGGTTTAATAATTCACCCTCGTTCTTCGCGATAGACCTCGATGAGCTTCGAAGACAATACGCGGGCAGACATGGGAGACCCCGGGCCGGGAGCGAAACTCCTCGAATCGGTTCGTGACCGCGTCAGCATTCCGGTTCTCCTGGTAGTGCCGACCGTCGCTGTGTTGTTGTTCCTGCTGGTCGTGCCGGTGGTAATTTCGGTCTGGTTGAGCCTCACGGGCTGGACGCCGATATCGGGTGTCCCTTGGTGGGAGGCCGAGATAATCTGGTTCGACAACTTTATCAAACTCTTCCAGGACGGGGATTTCCTCTACTCGGTCGCGCTGACCGTCGGAATCGTGGTCACGGCCGTTACCTTCGAGTTCCTCATCGGCTTCGGACTGGCTCTGCTCTGTACGGGCGACTTCCCGGGTCAGAAGTTTTTCGTCCTCGCCTTCCTGACGCCGATGATGGTCCTGCCGGTGGTGGTCGGGAACACCTTCAGGATCATGTTCCGACCCGGTGGTCCGATCGACTCCGTCATCGCCGTCTTCGTTGGTCACCCGGTGAGCATCCAGTGGGGAAGCACGTTCCCGGCGGCGCTCGTGCCCATCCTCGTCGGGGAGATATGGCATTGGTACCCGCTGCTCTTCCTGATCATGTACTCCGGTCTGAGCTCGTTACCGGAGACCCAACTGCAGGCGGCAAAGACTCTCGGCGCTTCGCCGCTCCAGGTGTTCCGAACGATATCGATCCCGAACCTCATGCCGGTCATCCTCATCGGCCTGGTGATTCGGTCGATGGGGGCGATCAAGATCTTCGACATCGTGTTCGCGATCACGAGAGGCGGCCCCGGAACGTCCACGGAGGTCATCAGCCTCTACCTCTTCCGGCAGTCCTTCGACCAGTTCCAGATCGGGTACGGGTCGGCGGGCGCCTGGATCATCTTCATCGTGTCCGTGCTCATCTTCTCGCGGGCCCTGGCCCCGCTCCTCTACGAGGAGGAGATCTACCCTGAGGAGGCGGAGAACGCATGATGCCATACCCACTCACTGAAGCAGCCAAGGAGGTCCGTCGATGAACCGCCGGCTCGCCATCCGTTACGCCATGCTGTTGTTCTCGGCGTTCCTGGTGCTATTCCCGGTGTACTGGATTCTGATGACGTCGATCCAGCCACCCACCGAATGGCTGAAGACGCCACCCGTGTGGCTGACCACGAAGCCAACGACGTTGAACTACGGGATGATCCTGGGGATCGACTTCGGCGCCCAGGGAGGGACGGAAGCCGCCTATTCCGTGTCGAAGACGGCGATCCAGCCCTTCATCAACAGTCTAATCATCGCCATCTCGGCGACTGTGCTGTCGATGGTGCTGGGTACGCTCACTGCCTGGAGCATCTCGCGGTTCAGGGTCGGTGGCAACCAGTTCGCCCTGAACATGATAGCCCCCCGAATGTTCCCACCGATCGCGGTGGCGCTACCTCTGCTCATCATGTACACGAACCTCGACCTCCTCGACAGTCATATCGGGCTCATCATCGTCTACACGGGCTTTACGATCCCGTTCTCGGTGTGGATGACGAAGAGCTTCATCGACGACACGCCGGTGGAACTCGAGGAGGCCGCGATGGTGGACGGCCTGACCCGCTTCCAGACCTTCTATAAGATCACGCTGCCGCTGATCCAGCCGGGTATCGCTGCGACGTCGCTGTTCATATTCATTCTCAACTGGAGCGACTTCCTCATCGCGCAGACCTTAACACAGTCTATGGACACGGCGCCGACGTATCTCTCGAAACTATTCGCGCCATCCCAGGGGCAACTACTCGGCCCTCAAGCGGCCCACGCTGTCATCGCAATCGTCCCGGTAATCCTGCTGGGATACCTAATCTACGACGACCTCGCGCGCGGGTTCACCTTCGGCGCGATCCACAAGTGAGCTGATTCCATGACTGCTACTTCAAAACTCGAACTTCGCGACCTTCGCAAGGAATACGACGAACTCGTCGCAGTGGACGACGCCTCCATCGATATTGCGGCCGGTGAGCTCATCGGACTCCTCGGCCCGTCGGGCTCGGGAAAGACGACGATGCTCCAGATGATCGCTGGCCTGACCGAACCGACGGCCGGAGAGATTTTCCTCGACGGGGAACCCATCACCCACCTCGCGCCCGAGGAACGGGACATCGGCCTGGTGTTCCAGAATCTCGCGATCTTCCGGAAGATGACCGTCGCGGACAACCTGGGTTACGCCGCCCGGATCGATGGGGCGTCCAAGGCTGAGGTTCGGAAATCGGTCGAGCGCATCGCCAAGATCGTCGGTATCGAGGAGTCCGAGCTCGACCGGAGCGCCGACGACCTGAATCCAAACCAGCAGCAGCGGCTCGCCCTCGGCCGGGCCATCGCCGACGAGCCCGACCTGATGCTGATGGACGAGCCGATGGACAACCTCGACGAAGAGCAGTCCATCGACATGCGCGGGGAGATTAAACAGCTCCAGAACGAGCTCGAGCAGACGATGATCTACGTGACCCACGACCAGGAGGAGGCGATGAGCCTCGCGTCGCGGATCATCGTGATGGACGACGGCCAGATACGGCAGATTGGCTCGCCATCGGATCTCTACTACGAGCCTGCCAACCGGTTCGTGGCGGGGTTCATCGGAAGCCCGAGCATGAATTTCTTCGAGGGTATGGTGGCAAGCGACGGCTTGGAACTGCTCGACGTGACGGTGCCGGGTGGGGCGTTGGGTGGGCGGCTCGACGGGTTGGCTGAGGGCGGCGAAGTCACCGTCGGAGTGCGCCCCGAGGCGTTCCACCTCGCCGACGGCGAGGGGGCGGTTCGCTTCACGGCGACCCTGCAGGAGAAGGAACCGCTCGGGTCCAAACAACTACTCCACGGCGAGGCAAACGGCGAGACGTTCGTAGTCCGGACCCGAAAGCGGCCACCGATCGAACGGGGCGACGAGTTCGACGTAACGGTCGCGGGGGCTGACCTGTACCTGTTCGACGCCGAGTCGGGGGAGGTGATCGACTGATGGCGACGATAGAGGCCCACGGCCTTGCCAAGCAGTACCCGGTGGACAGCCGGTACTGCACAGTCGCGGACGTCTCGTTCACTGTCGAGGACGGCGAGTACTTCTGCCTCGTGGGCCCGTCCGGCTCGGGCAAGACGTCGACGCTGCGGTTGATCGCTGGTATCGACGAACCCGACGATGGAGGGGTGTCCTTCGAGGGCCAGTCGATGGCCGAGATGCCGCCTAACGAGCGGAACGTCTCGTTCGTCTTCGAGAACCTAGCGCTGTACCCGAACAAGACTGGCCGGCAGAACATCGCCCACCCATTGACCATCCAGGGTGTCGAGGCGGCCGACCGCGACGAACGCATCGAGGCGATCGCGGACCGGCTCGGAATCACGCACCTGCTGGATCGGAAACCCGCGACGTTCAGCGGCGGCGAGAAACAGCGCGTGGGCATCGCCAGGGCGCTGGTTGGGGAGTCGTCGGTCTCCCTCCTCGACGAGCCGCTCGGGGGCCTGGACGCGAAGCTGCGCCAGGAGCTTCGGATGTTGTTGAAGGAGATACACCAGGACATGGGCGGGACCTTCATCCACGTCACCCACTCCCAGGAGGAGGCGATGAGCGTGGCCGATCGGATGGCGATAATGCGCCAGGGCCGGGTCCACCAGGTCGGGACGCCCAACGGGCTCTACGACCGGCCGGACGACGATTTCGTGGCGAGCTTCGTTGGAAGCCCGACCATCAACATCATCGACGGCACCCTCGAGAACGGTCGGCTGACGGCCGGGCCGTTCTCCTTCGAATCCGGAGCACTCGGGGACGAACTGGCCGATGGCGCCTACCGGATCGGGGTCCGGCCCCAGGATGCACAACTCTCGCAGACGGCGGACGGGGCCGGATACGAGGCGACCATCGACGTGACCGAACCACTGGGTGCCGAGACGATCGTGGACCTCTCTATCGATGGGCAGGAACTTCGGGTGGTCAGCGACGACCGGTGGGTCCAGCAGGAGGTGGGCATCGGCGACTCGGTCGGGCTATCGATCGAGGCGAACGACCTCTACGTCATCGAGACCGACTCGGGCTCCGTCGTCGCGGTCCCCGATAGGGGCGAGTAGCTGTAGCCTGAACGGCCGCGTCGGGGCTGGCCTAGATTTATACGCTGTGTGAGAGTTGCGTCGTACATGGCTGAACGCCATCCATCCGAAGACGTACGAGTAACCACGGACGGTGGGGCCGACCTCGCGACCCCACCGATGCCCGTCAACCACATCGGTCTGACCGTACCTGACATCGACGCCGCCGTCGAGTGGTACCAGGACATGCTGGGCTTCTCGGTAATCTCGGAGCCGGCCGAGGTCCCACCGGACAGCGGGCACTTCTCCGAGCTGTTCGTCGACATCGTCAACGAATACGAGGGGGTCCGCCAGGCCCACCTCGAGTCGGCCAACGGCGTCGGCTTCGAGCTGTTCCAGTACGACGCCACGGCCGACCACGAGAACCCGCGCTCGAACATCGACGAGAACTGGCAGGCTCCCCCGGGCATCCACCACTTCGGTGTCACTCATCCAAACATAGAGGAGCTCATCGAGCGGCTCGAGGAGGGCGGTGGCCAGCAGCACTCCCAGCATTGGACGCTCGTCCCCGATCAGCCCTACGAGCTGGTCTACCTCCTCGACCCGTGGGGGAACATGTGGGAGGTATTCAACCGGTCGTACGCCCAGTTCTTCTCGAACCAGTAGCCCGCCCCTCCGGGGGGAACCGTCGTCAAAATCGGCCGTCTGGTGGGCTCACGGAAAGGTTAATAATAATTCCGAGAGTTGTCGGGGCCAAGCCAGTTTTTCCGACTGGCCGGGTGACACAAGCCATGGCAAACTACACCGTCGCAGGCATCAACTTCGATCACTTCCACATGGGGGATAACCTGAACATCGTCAGGAACAACCCCGACACCGAGCTGGTCGCGCTCTGTGACGAGGACCTCGAGGAGTCGACGCTCGGCCTCTACGAGACCGCCGATGAGCTCGACATGGACGAGGACCAAGTCTACGAGGACCACGAGGCCTGTCTCGAGGAGGTCGACCCCGACATCGTCGTCCTGTGTCCCTCCCCGGCCGATCAGGTCGAGTGGGTGGAGAAGGTCGCCCCGTACGGGGTTCACGTCGTGCTGGAGAAGGCCACGGCGCTGACCAACGAAGGCTTCGACCGGATGATCCAGGCCATGGAGGACGGTGGCGGCACCTTCCTGACGAACTGGCCGCTCGCCTGGTACCAGTCCCACCGAACCGCCAAACGGCTCGTCGACGAGGGCACCATCGGTGACGTCGTCGAGGTCCACTACTACGACGGGAACAAGGGCAGCGGTCGGTTCGAGAAGGTCGAGTACACCGAGGACGGCGAGCTCCACTTCGCCGGTGGCGACCAGGAGGACGTCGCGGCGGCCGCGAAGACCTGGTGGCACCAGGAGGCCAAGGGCGGCGGCTCGCTCGTCGACTACCTCGGGTACGGCGCCAACCTGGTGACGTGGTACCGCGACGGCGAGCTCCCGCTCGAAGTCACGACCCGGTCCCACGTGCCCGAGTGGTCGGAGGTCGACGTCCAGAGCGTCACGGTCGCGAAGTACGAGGGCAAGGGCCACTCGAACCTCGAGACCCGCTGGGGGACGTTCACCGACCCCTGGGTCCACCAGCCCCAGCCGAAGTGTGGCTTCGTCGTCACCGGGACGGAGGGTACCATCAGCAGCTACGACTACGAGTCTACCGTCCGGGTCCAGGACGAGGACAACCCGGAGGGCTATGAGGTTGAGGTCGACGAGCTGGAAGCGCCCATCCGGGACCAGTTCGAGTACCTCGTCCACTGCCTCGACAACGACATCGAGCCCGAGTTCGCGCCGCTGGACCCGTACCACTGCCGCGAGTCGAACCGAATCGTCGTGGCCGCCCGCGAGAGCGCGCGGAAGGACGAGACGGTCCAGGTGTGAGCTCGGAGGTGGTCAGTCATGAGTGAAAACGGCGAGGAGGAAGAGGAGGAGTACGGTCTCGCGGGGATCGTCGAACTCGAGGAGATGGAGGCACCCGACCTCCCGTATGAACCCGTCGACCCCGAGTCGTACGACCCGAACATCGCACTCATCGGGATCGGTGGTATCAGCGAGCAGCACCTGACGGCCTACACGGACGCCGGCTACTCGGTGGTGGCGCTGTGTAGCCGCACTCGAGAGAAGTCCGTCGAGAAGAACGAGGAGTTCGACCTCGACGCCGACGTCTACACCGACTACCGGGACGTCCTGGCCCGCGACGACGTCGACGTCGTCGACCTGCTGCCACACCCGAAGCAGCGGGAGGCCATCATCGAGGACTCCCTCAACGCGGGCAAGCACGTCCTGAGCCAGAAGCCCTTCACCGTCGACATCGACTTCGGCGAGCGGATGGTCGAGCTGGCCGACGAACAGGGCGTCACGTTCGCGATCAACCAGAACGGCCGGTGGGCCCCCCACTGGAGCTACACCCGCGAGGCGGTCGCCGCGGGCCTCATCGGGGACCCCCACGGCGTGAACTTCAACGTCAACTGGGACCACAACTGGATCAAGGACACCGAGATCGACGACGTCGAGCACGCCATCCTCTACGACTTCGCCATCCACTGGTTCGACATCCTGACCTGCATCATGGGCGACGCCGAGCCCGAGCGCGTCTACGCCTCCTACACGACGTCGCCGAGCCAGGAGGCCAGCCCACCGATGCTCGGCCAGGCCGTCGTCGAGTACCCGGACGCCCAGGCGTCGCTCTACTTCGACGCCGACACCAAGCTCGGCCCCGAGGACCGCACCGTGGTCGCGGGGACCGAGGGCACCATCAAGTGCGAGGGCCCCGACCTCGAGGACCAGGAGGTCACCATCTTCACGCCCGACGGCTACGCGACGCCCGAACTCGAGGGCGTCTGGTTCCCCGATGGCTTCCACGGCACCATGGCGGAGCTGCTCTCGGCCATCGAGGACGACCGCGAACCCTACCACAGTGCCAGGAACAACCTCCGGTCGCTGGAGCTGTGCTTTGCCGCGGTCGCCAGCGCCGAGGACCACGAGCCGAAGGTCCCCGGTGAGGTCCGCGTCATGCGCGGGTTCGAACCGGCCGGGTAGGCCGGCGCCCGGTAGCGGTCCTTTCTACAGCCCAGTTCGAGGCACGGGCGAATCCGTGTGAAGGGTTAAATACCGGCCGCGGAATGTCCCGGACGTATGCGTGCCAACAGACACGATGGCCGGACTGTCATCGTCACCGGCGGGTCGAGCGGCATCGGCCGGGGGATCGCGCTCCGCTTCGGTGAGGAGGGCGCCAACGTCGTCGTGGCGGACGTGCGGCGCGAGCCGAAGCAGGGCGAATACTACCAGACCGACGTGACCGTTCCGACCGACGAGGTAATCGCCGACGAGCACGGTGGCGACGCGCTCTACGTCGAGACCGACGTCTCGGACCCCGGAGCCGTCGAGTCGATGGTCGGGGAGACCGTGGACGCCTTCGGCGGCGTCGACGTCCTCGTGAACAACGCCGGCATCTACATCCCCGGTGACTCCCAGGAGCTCTCGGTCGAGGGCTGGAACGAGGTCCTCGGGGTCGACCTCGACGGCTCGTTCTACTGTGCGAAGTACACCGTCCCGCATCTGAAGGATGCCGCCGGGCACCTCATCAACATCGGCTCGGTCCACTCGAGCCAGGGCGGCGGCGGCCCGTCCTATGCGAGCGCCAAAGGGGCGATTCTCAACCTCACCCGTGACCTCGCCGTCGAGCTCGGCGAGTTCTCGGTCAACGTCAACAGCATCTGTCCGGGGTTCGTGAAGACCTCGGTCCAGGACTACCAGACCGACGAGAGCATGGCCCGCGAGAAGGAGCATACCCTGCTGCCGTACGTGGCCGATCCCGAGGACATCGGGGACGCCGCCGTGTTCCTCGCCAGCGAGGAGGCGTCGTTCATCCACGGGCAGAACATCTACGTCGACGGCGGATGGACGGCTCACCGGATGTAGCCCCGTTCGCGACAAAGACTTAATAGCTCAGGCGGGGGGCGTACCCCCAAGGGACGGCGCAATCGCCGACTCACCGAGATGTACCCATGACCGGCGTCACCAACACCATCGAACTCGCACCGGGCGTCCATCGCGTCGAGACCGTCGAGGACGAGAAGCTCCACGGCTACCACGTGCTGGAGGGGCCGAGCGGTCCGGTCATCGTCGACCCGGGGTACGTCGACGCGCCGACCGAGGTCTACCAGCCTTTTCTCGAGGACCACGGCTGGTCACTGGGGGAGGTCGGGTACGCCCTCGTCACGCACTCCGACGCCGACCACTTCGGTGGGAACCACGAACTCCGCCAGCACAACCCGGACGTCGTCATCGCCGGACACGAGTCGGACGTACCGTTGATGGAGAGCGTCGAGCGCATAATGGACGAGCGGTACTCCCAGTTCGAGGAGGACCACGGCATCACCTACGGAGACGACGTCATCGACTGGCTGACGCGGATGATGGGTCCGGACGAGCCCGTCGACGTGGCCCTCCGAGGTGGCGAAACGGTCCGGGTCAGGGACCGCCGGTTACGTGTCCTCCACACGCCAGGACACACCCGGGGCCACCTCATGCTCTACGACGCGGCGAACGACGTCGTCATCGGCGCCGACGGCTTCTTCGGCCGAGGGCTCTTCGACGTCGAGGGCAACTACCTCCAGCCCCCGCCGTACTTCCTCTACCCCGCGTACGAGAACACCATCCAGCTCGTGGAGTCGCTCGACCCGGACGTGCTCTCGTTCACCCACTACGAGGTCCTCCGCGGCGACGACGTCCACGGTTTCATCCAGGAGTCGCTGGACTTCGTCGAGGAGATCCGGACCCTCGCCCTGGAGCTGGTGGACGAGCAGGGACCACTGACGCTCGAGGAGGCCATCGAGGCCGTGGTCGACGCCCGCGGCAGCTTCGGACTGGACCTCGACCTCGCGTTCCCGCTGACGGCTCACTTCGGTGACTACGTCGACCGCGGCGTGCTCGAGCGGACCGAGAAGGACGGCTTCGTCGCCTGGGAGCGCGCGGACTGAACCGGTCGCCCCGGGGTAATTTTATGACCGCCCGGGCAGGCTCTCCGGGTGTGCCCCCGATATCGAACGCCCGTCCCACCGTGACGGACGGATACACGTACAACGGCATCGACGCCGCGATCCTGGAGAACGAGTTCCTCAGCGTCCTCGTGCTCCCGGGCAAGGGCGGGGACATCCTGGAGTTCCGGGATAAGCGCGCAGACGTCAACGTCCTCTGGCAGACCCACCACAACTGGCAGCCCCCAGGGTCACGCTACGTGCCGTCCCAGAGTGCCGGGACCTGGATCGACCACTACCCCGGCGGCTGGCAGCTCAACCTCCCGCTGGCCGGCTTCACCGAGGACTTCGGCGGCGTGCCCTACGGTGTCCACGGCGAGAGCGCCCTCATCCCGTGGGACCACCGGATCGTCCGCGACGACGAGGAGGCGGTCGCTATCGAGCTGTCGGTCGAACTGGTGCGTTACCCCTTCTACGTGGAACGGGTCCTCACGCTCCCGGCCGGCGAGTCCCGCCTGAACATCGAAGAGTCGATCACCAACCGGGGCGGGGTCGAACTCGAGTACGTCTGGCAGCAGCACATCACGCTGGGGCCGCCGCTCCTGGGCCCGAGCGCGCGGCTCGACGTCCCGGCCGAATCGGGGGTCGTCGACGACTACGGTCCCGACCACCGCAACGCCCGGCTCGAGGCCGGCACGTCGTTCGATTGGCCGAACGCCCCCGGAATCTCGGGCGACCCAGTCGACCTTAGCGAGATCCCCGGCCCCGAGAGCGAGACCCACGACGTGGCGTACGCGACGGATCTGGAGGCGGGCTGGTACGCCATGACCAACCCCGAGATCGACCTGGGCTTCGGCATCGAGTTCCCGGTCGACCCCTTCGAGTGCGTCTGGTACTGGCAGCCGTTCAGCGGAGACGTACGGTACCCCTACTTCAAGCGCAACTACAACGTCGGCCTCGAGCCGACCACCGCCTGGCCGGCCGGGGACGTGCCGGCGGCACAGCGGGAGAACGATACCATCGAGACGCTCGGGCCGGGCGAGACCGTGGAGGCGAGCTTCAACGCCGTGACCTACACCGGCCTGGAGGCGGTGCGTTCGATCGAGGAGGGCTCGGTCGAGGGAACCCCGGTGTAGGGCCCCGTAGCCGGTCCGCCGGGTCCCTCACGCGTGGCGGTCCCAGTCGATGTGGCGCTTGAACGACCGCTCGGTGATCCACTCGAAGTCCTGGTCGGAGAGCTGGTCGACGTGGCGGAGCCAGTTGAGCGTCTCGACGTAGCTGGCCCCGTTACTCTCGTTGGGCCAATCCGACCCCCAGCAGACCCGCTCCCGGCCGAAGGTCTCCAGCATCCAGACGAGGTGGTCGTGCTTATCGCGGTAGGGGAACTCCTCGTCCGAGAGCGTCACGACGCCGGAGACCTTGACGGCGACGTTGTCGTAGGCCGCGAGCTTGCCGAGCTCCTGGAAGGGTTCGTCCCCGGGTCGGACGTCACCCCGGATGTAGAGGTGGTGGTCGAGCACGTACGTCAGGTCGGGATACCGGTCGACGAAGTCGATGACCTGGTCGATCTGTTCCGGGAGCGACCAGATGTGGACCGGGGCGTCGAGTTCTTCGGCCCGCTCCCAGAACTCGACTTCGTCGGCGGCGTCCGGCAGCCAGTCCGCCGACGGGTCGAAGTTCGACCACATCTCGTCGTATGGACAGCCGGCCCCGAGCCGGATGCCGACGACCCCGGGTGTTCCCATGAGCTCCTCAAGCGTCTGGACGGCGTCGTCTGCGAACTGGTCGATCATCACGACCGCTGTCAACCGGTCGTGGTTCTCGACGGCTTTGACCGTGTAGTGGTTGTCCGTCCACGGGTTGATGGGGTAGCCGACGACGACCGCCTCGTCGACGACGACCTTGTCCATGTCGCGGACGAGCTTATCGTCGGTGTAGACCAGGTCGACCGTGAAGTCCTGGAGGAAGTCACCACTGGCGAACTCGTCCTGGCCGCCCACGATCTGTGGGTTGGTCCACGGGTGATCGGCCGTCGGCGGGCCCCAGCAGTGGGCATGCGTGTCTAACACCATGTCGACAGTGGGTAGCCTGGCCCGTACCGTAAACGTTTGTCCTCAATCGGACGCGGTACGGGCCGGCCCGAGCCCCCGCCAACCGATCAGGGCGGCCACACTCGCGATGAGCAGTAGGATGACCACACCGTAGGCTGCTTGCCAGCCGCTCGCGTCGGCCAGGGTCCCCGTGACGACGCTCCCTGATGCGCCGAGGAACATGTACACCGTCCGGATGAACCCGAAGCTCGCGCCCCGTTCTGCGTCACGCAGAATGTCCATGAACCAGGCGTGGAAGACCCCGGCCCAGCTGATGCCCAGACCGATGACGACCAGGGAGGCCACCAGGACCGCGAGACTGCCCCTGGCCAGCACCAGCCCGAAGCCGAGGGCGGTCAGCCCAAGCGAGAGCGAGATGACCGCAGTCCGTGAGACCCGGTCCGAGAGCCGACCCATGACCGGCTGGGACACGCTCGAGAGCACGAAGATGCCGCCGAACGCCACGCTCGCGACGCTGGTCGTGAGCCCGTGGTACTCGATGAGGAACGTCGGGAAGAAGGACATGAACGACTGCATGACGAAGACCGCCGCGGCTGCGAGGACGGTCATGAACGCGACCCGAGACTGGAGTACCAGTGCGACCATGGCCGGGAGATCGACGTGGTCCCGGAAGGCCCTGGGCTGGCCGTCGCCGGTGTTCGGCCGAATCCGGGTGAGCGCGACGAGGGCAATCGGGAAGGCCACCACGGCTCCGAGGACCACGGCCCAACGCCAGCCGTACCGGAGGCCGACGAAACCGGCGGCGACCGGCGCGACCAGGCCCGAAAGCGAGATTCCGGCCGTATGGATGCTGAGCGCCTGACCCGTGTTGTCGAAGAGCCTCGTGAGCAGCGAGCTAGCGGCCGTGAAGTACAGCCCGGTCCCGGCACCCAGGAGGACGGCGAAGACGCCGAACAGCCAGAAGGTCGGCGCAACTGCCAGCAGCAGGCTGCCGGCGCCGGTCAGCGCCAGCGAGACGACGATGACACCCCGTTCTCCGTACGTGTCGCCGAGGAAGCCACTCGGATACTGGAAGATCGCGTAGGCCGCCCACATCCCGGTGAGTGCCAGTCCCACGGCGCTCTTCGAGGACCCGAAGGCCGCGATGATGTCGGGAACGAGCGGGCTGAGGAGCAGCCGGGTCCCCTGCTGGGTGAAATTTGCCACCACGGCGATGACGAGTACCGTGGTCTGGTAGCGCCACTTCACGGAGGTCACCGTCTACCACTGAACCCCGACGCAAAGGTGTGTCGATGCGTGCAACGAGGGGAGGCCCTACGTCGGCGTGTTACGCGTATGGCGAGATGATGTCCCGGTTGAGCCCGACGCCGAAGCCCGGCTCGTCGCTCAGCGTCACGGCGCCGTTCTCCGGGAGGGGCTCGTCCTCGATCGCCTCGAAGACGGGCCGTACCTCGGTTCCATCGCCGACGGTGAGGTACTCGGCGTAGGGCGCGTTCGTGTGGGAGATGACGAAGTGGAAGTTGTACACCGTCGCGCCGTGGGGGATGACGGGCAGGCCGTGGGCCTTCGACATCTCGGCGATGCGGTGGACTTCAGTCATACCGCCGGCCCACTGGACCTCGGGCTGGATGATGTCGCCGGCACCGGCCTGGAGGATGTGGTGGAACCCCTTGTAGCTGAACATGAGGTTGCCAACGGCGAGTTGGATGGGCTTCACCGATTGCCGGATGTCGGCGTACTCGTGCATCCCGTCGGGGTGGAGCGGGTCCTCGAGCCACTTGACGTCGTAGGCTTTGAGCCGCTCGGCGGCGCGCACGGTGAACTCCTTGTCCCAAGCCATGTAGCAATCGAGCATGATCTCCGTGTCGTCGTCGAAGAGCTCCCTGGCCTCGGCGACCATCTCCTCGGTCTTGCGGAGCCCCTCCCGGTAGCCGTCCTCCTGGCTCCACGGGGCGCCGAGTTTCACGCCGAAGAAGCCCTCGCCGACCATGTGCTCCATCACGTCGGGGTGGGTCGTGACGTAGCAGGGGATCTCGTCCTTGGACTTGCCCCCGAACAGGTTGTAGACCGGCTGGCCGGTGAGCTTCCCGACGAGGTCCCAGAGCGCGAGGTCGACGCCGCTGATGGCCATCATCGTGACGCCGCGCTGTCCGTACGGGAGCTGGGCCCGGTTCATCTGCTCCCAGATGCGCTCGACGTTGAACGGGTTCGCGCCCTCGATGAACCGGCGGAAGTGGGTGTCGATGATGTCGCAGGCGAACCGGCCGCCGCCGTAGTTGGCGGCGAAGCCGGTGGTGCCGTCGTCCGTGGTGAGCTCGATCACGAAGGGGTCCTGGCCCGGGCCCATCCAGCTCGTCCGGCGTTCCTTGTACTCCGGATACAACGACATCGGGTTCGCGACGAGGGCGCCGGTCTGCCAGCCGCCACCCCAGTACTGCGATTCACCCTCGGCGGCGCCGCGCTGGCCTTCGGTGCCGGATTCGACCGTATACAGCGAAACGTCTGTTATCTCCATGGCGAGTACTGGCTGAGACACCGCATCGGAGTAAATAGCTTTCCACCGGCACGCCAGCATCCGGGCCTCGATTCGGTCCGACTCCAGGTAGGTCAGTACCAGGTCGCGCCGGAGTCGATGCTGATGTCCTGGGCGGTGATGTGCCGGCCGAACTCGCTGGCCAGGAGCGCGATCATCTCCGCCACCTCCTCGGGTTCCTGGAGCTCGGGGATGGCGCACTGATCGAGGACGATCTCGTCGAGTGCCTCCTGGTAGGTCACGCCCATCTCCTCCGCGTGGGTCTCGAAGACGCGCCGGAGCCGTTCGGTTCGCACCGTCCCGGGGCAGATGGTGTTGACCGTGATGCCGTCGTCCCCCAGTTCGAAGGCCAGCGTCCGGGACATTCCGATGAGGCCGATCTTGGTGACCGCGTAGCCAATCCGCTCCGGGAGCGGTCGCTTCCCGGTGATCGAGGAGATGTTGACGATGCTCGCCCGGTCGCTCTCCCGGAGGTGGGGGACGGAGTGCTTGCACATGTAGAACGCGCCGGTGATGTTCACGTCAAGCGTCTCCTGCCACCCATCGGAGGGGGTGTTCTCGACCCTGGCCGTCGGTCCGGCGATGGCCGCGTTATTCACGACGCAGTCGAGGCCACCGAACCGGTCGACGGTCGCCGAGATGGCGTCCTCGACGTCGCCCTCGGCCGAGACGTCGGTGCGAACCGCGAGCGCCTGGTCACCACCGATGCGCTCGACCGTGTCGTGGATGGCGTCGCTCCGGGCGGCGATGGTCACGTTGCCTCCGAGCTCGGCGAAGCGCTCGGCGGTCGCGGCGCCGATGCCTCGGCTCGCGCCAGTAATGATAGCCGTTTGTCCGTCCAACATCGCTCCCGGCTTCCGCGCAACGACAGATATAGATTCGGGCGTCGGGGGGAGTCGGTGGACGACCGTCGCGGGTCTCAGTCCGCGTGGACCGAGCCGGACTCGACCATCGCGTCGATCGTCTCGTCGTCGTACCCGACCTCGGCGAGGACCTCCCGGGTGTGCTCGCCGAAGCGAGCCGGTGGCCGCCGGACACCGTCGGGCGTCTCCGAGAGCCGCGCCGGCGTCCCGGTCGTCTTGAACGTTCCACCGGCCGGGTGGTCGAGTTCGACGATCAGGTCGTTGTGCTGGGCCTGTGGGTGCTCCTCGACCGCCGAGGGGCCCTTGGCCTCGTTCGCCTGGAGGTCCGCCTCGACCAGCGTCTCGACGACCGCCTCGGCCGGGTGCTCGGTCGTGTACGTCTCGATGACGTCGTGGATGTGGTCCCGGTCCTCGAACAGTTCTGCCTGGGTGTCGTACTCGGCCAGCTCCGGCAGGTCGAACACCTCGGCGATGGCGTCGAGCGGGGCCATCCCGATCGCGACGTACCCGTCGGCGGCCTCGTAGACCCCATAGGGGGGGTAGAGATAGTGGTGACCGTGGGTCTTCTCGCCGCGGGGGATGTCCTCGCCGACGTTCATCGCGTAGGTGACCTCGTTGCACTGGAGGTCGACCGCCGAGTTGAACAGCGAGGCCTCGACCTTCTGGCCCTCGCCGGTCCGCTCCCGATGAAAGAGGGCCTCGACGGTGTGGAGGGCCGCCAGCGTTGCCGTGTGCTCGTCAACGACGACGGTCCCCGCCGGCGTGGGCGGCTCGTCCTTCCGACCGGTGTACGACGTCAGGCCCGTCACGGCCTGGTAGATGAGGTCCTGTCCCGGTCGGTCGGCGTACGGGCCGTCCGAGCCGTAGCC
>ENA-ORDC01001174-ORDC01001174.1-marine-metagenome-genome-assembly--contig:-NODE-1174-length-20687-cov-15.429791_pt1 | contig 20687 bp, 22 predicted proteins | sample MGYA00237783_ERZ508515 | MGnify/ENA primary metagenome ERZ508515 (study PRJEB26186, sample SAMN06268792) | marine metagenome | isolation source: Eden Landing Ponds, San Francisco, CA, USA | place... | reverse complement strand
GTCGTTCTTCTTCGCGCGCTGGTAGAGCAAGACGAGGTTCAACAGGCCGGCGACGAAGATGATGAGCAGCGCCGCGCGCGGCCAGAGGGACGCACCGGGATCGTACTGCGAGATGCGGTTGCCCGCGAACTGCCCGGAGAGATACAGGAAGGTCGCGGCGAAGAGCATGAACACGACCGTGATGCCGATGTCGCGCGAGACGCTCGGCGGTGACTGCTCGCGGAGCGTCTCGATACCGCTCTCTTCGTCGCTCATTGTTCTAACTCCGTTAGGCCGAGTTGTTCGCGGATGCGGTCGCCGAACTCGACGTAGCCCGCGTCGGTCAGCCGAAAGCGGAGGGGCACACCGGCAACTTGCTCGAGGAGCCAGAGGTGTCCCTCGGCGAGCAGTCGGTCCGGTGCGTCCTCGACCGCTGGAATGGATGGGTACGTTTTCATGATGCACCTGGGCGGGTATCCTGTGCCATCTGTGGTTGAGTTCCCGGGGGAGAGGGGGTCATTCGCGGCATTTCTGCGGGGTTCTCGACCGATGTGTCGCCCCGGTCCTGCCTGCACTCTCGGCCGACGGCGGGATAAGCGTTGTCGGGCTCTCGGAAATCGGTGTGACCTGGAGTGTTTCAGGACTGCGAACGGAAATCCGACGTCAAGGGTAGCGAGGGTGGGGAACTCTCTGCCGAGGAATGCGCCGTGGCGAACCGTCACACGGCCTCACGGCTTCGAAAGCGCTTTAGTGTGGGACAGACCAGTGTTTGATACAGACTGTGCGGGGTTGATGACGCTCCCAGCCATCACAGGATAGCCCTCCGGACCGGCCGGGGTGGCGACGACGGGCGGGGGAGTGCGAGCCCGCGGACAGTGGTGATCCATCATGCCAGTATACGTAGACTTCGACGTTCCCGTCGACCTTCAGGAGGACGCACTCGACGTCCTCGAGGTCGCCCGGGACACAGGAACAGTAAAGAAAGGGACCAACGAGGCGACCAAGGCAATCGAGCGCGGCAACGCCGACATCGTCTACATCGCCGAGGACGTCCAGCCAGAAGAAATCGTGATGCACCTCCCCGAACTCGCCGACGAGAAGAACATTCCGTTCGTCTTCGTGGGCGAACAGGACGACCTCGGCCACGCGGCCGGCCTCGAGGTCGGCAGTGCCGCCGCGGCCGTCACGGAGGCCGGCGAAGCAGAGGCGGACATCGAGGACATCGCCGACAAAATCGAGGAACTCCGGGGCTAAACCATGAGTGCAGAGGACTCAGGGAACGGTTCCACCTCGGCGGAGGTCATCGAACTCGTCGGCCGGACGGGGATGCACGGCGAGGCCATGCAGGTCAAGTGCCGCATCCGCGAGGGGTCGAACAAGGGGCGCATCATCACGCGGAACGTCCTCGGTCCGGTTCGCGAGGGCGACGTACTCGAACTTCGCGAGACCGCGCGCGAGGCAGACACCATCGGAGGGCAATAATGGTCTCCGAACGCACCTGTGACTACACCGGCGAGGACATCGAACCCGGCACCGGCAAGATGTACGTCCGGACGGACGGCACCATCCTCTGGTTCAAGGACTCCAAGGCCGAGAAGAACTACTTTCTGGGCCGGGAGTCCCGCGACCTCGAGTGGACGGAGGCCGGGCGAGCCGGGACGGCCGAGTCGGCAGAGGCCGCGGACGACTCGGCAGACGAAGTGGCCGAAACCGAAGCCAGTGAATCCCAACAGACAGCGTCGGACGATGCTGACGAGGAGTCAGCGGATGCCGAGGGACTCGACCTGGAAGCGGCCGAGGAAGCCGCCGACGAGACGGGGGAAGACCGGTCTGTGGACGACTCCGCCGCGGAGGCCGAGGCGGAGTCCGAACCCGACACTGACGAGGAGAGTGAGGCATCCGGGGCGGAGGACGAACAGGCCGACTCGCCCGACACAGACACCCCGAGCGAGGCGAACGAAGACGAGGCCGACGACGCGGGCGGAGACCAGGCCGACGAAGCGGACGAAGACGGGACCGACGAGGAGACGGAGGCCGAGGCGTGAGCGAGACCGAACGGACCTTCGTGATGGTCAAGCCCGATGGCGTCCAGCGCGGCCACGTCGGCGAAATCATCTCCCGGTTCGAGGACAGGGGTCTCAAACTCGTCGGCGCGAAATTCTTCGAAATCGACCGCGAGCTCGCCGAGGAGCACTACGGCGAACACGCGGACAAGTCCTTCTTCGACAGCCTCGTCTCCTTCATCACGTCGGGCCCGGTGATGGCCATGGTCTGGGAGGGCCAGGACGCGACCGCCCAGGTCCGCTCGATGATGGGCGAGACCGACCCGTCGGCGTCTCCGCCAGGGTCCATCCGCGGTGACCTCGGCCTCGACCTGGAGCACAACGTCATCCACGGCTCCGACCACGAGGACCCCGGCGCCAACGAGCGAGAGATTGCCCTCTTTTTCGACGACGAGGAACTGGTCGACTGGGAGCGCATCGACGAAGCCTGGCTGTAGGGCGTTCCTTCCTCCGAATACCTGCGCGACAGCCGTCTCTCGCAGGTCCATTTCTATTTGCCAGCCGGTGGCTTCGTTTCCGACTCACCGGCCGACCGTTAGAATCCGAAAATCGGCACGAATCGGAACGTCAGGTACGCGCCGAGCGTGGCGATGACGGGCACCACGTTCTGCATGACGACGACTCGAACGGTCGTCGAGGGGTTGAACAGGTCTGTCGCCGAGGGAATGTCTTCGGGGGACTCCTCGCCGATTTTGGGGAGTTCCTCGCCCTCGGTGTCCGCGGCCAGCGACCCGACCGAGACGGCGGTGTCCTCGTGTCGCCGGATGCCGCCCATCGTGGTCGTCCGCGTCGCCCGCCCCCAGCCGAGGCCGATGATACTCATGGTCGCGATGATGACGAAACTCGCGGGAATCCCGATGGCCGAGAGGAGGACGACGATGGTGGCGCTGACCATCGCGACGACGATGGAGGCCGTCAGCGGGAGCGACGTGAGGTCGTTCCCGAGGGTGTCGAGTGTGCGACGGCCGATGGTCAGCGCCCCGACGCCGACGGCGATGGAGCCGAGAACGATGCCGACGTTCATGTCGAGGTCGCCGCTGCCGACCAGCGGGGCGATTGCGTTGGCGATGTTCGACGTGCCCGAGCTAAAGGCCATCAGACAGCCGATCACGACCACCGTCACGACCCCGAACAGTTCCCGTCGACCGGTCGTTTCGTGGACGCTGACCGAGGGGATTACGCCCGAGCGATCGATATCGAGTAGCGGCCCGTCCGATCGGTCCATCGCGACCAGTCGGTTGATCCGGGCGTAGAAGTACCGGCCGATGATCAGCGAGACCCAGAAGCCGATCACGGGGGCGACGATCCACCAGGTCGCTATTTCGCCCATGACGCTCCAGGACAGCGATCCCGTCGCGACACCGAGGCCTGCGATCGCACCCACTGCCGTCATGGATGTCGAGGCCGGGACGCCGAAGACGTTTCCGACGAACAGTGCCAGCCCGATGAAAAACAGGACGCCGATGCTCGTCTCCAGCGTGAAGACGGTCGGGTCTGTGATGAGTGAGTTACCGAGCGTGTCCACGACCTCGCGACCGATCGTCCACGCCCCGACGAAGAAAAACACCGTCATCAGGAGCGCAGCCGTCGGTTTCGAGATCGCCTTCGCACCGACGGCGGGCCCGAATGCCGGGCCAGTCGTCGATCCCCCGATATTGAACGCGACGAACATCGCGACGAGAACACCGACGACGAGGAGAACTTCGACCATATCCAAGCGTTCGGAGTGGGCCACTAATATGGGTTGTCGTACGCCCGCGTCACCGATCGACGTCGAGGCCGGGATGCCACCGATCAGCCCCCGCTTCGTCGGCTGTGCCGTCCATCGAATCGAGAATCGCGACCGCTTTCGAGGCTGTCTTGGCGGCCTTGCGCTCGCCCTCGGTTCGGAACTCGCCAGTCTCTCGGTTGGCGTAGACCGTACAGACTGCCCCGGCCCGGAGGCCATAGAGCGAGGCCAACGTCAGGATCGAACTCGCTTCCATCTCAAAGTTGAGGACGTTGGCCTGTTTGAGTTCCTCGACCAGTTCGTCGCTCCCGCGGGCCTCGAAGCCCTCGAATCCGGGCCGGCCCTGGCCCGCGTAGAAGGAGTCAGTCGAACAGGTGAGGCCGACGTGGTAGTCGTAGTCTAGCTGTTCGGCGGCGGCGATCAACGCCGAGACCACAGTATGATCGGCGACTGCGGGATAGTCCTCGCGGACGTACTCCTCGCTCGTGCCTTCCTGACGGACTGCACCCGTCGTGATCACCAGATCGCCGACGCTGGCCTCGGGCTGAATAGCACCGCAGGAACCGACCCGGATCAGCGTCTCGGCGCCGACGCGTGCCAGTTCCTCGACCGCGATGGCCGCGCCGGGGCTGCCGATCCCCGTCGACGTGACGGAGATGGGCGTCTCCTCGACGGTCCCCGTGGCCGTGCGGTACTCGCGGTGGTCGGCGACGACCTCGGCGTCGTCCCAGGTATCGGTGATCTTGCCGATCCGTTCGGGATCGCCCGGCAGGAGGACGCTCTCGGCGACATCGCCGGATCTGACTTCGAGGTGGTACTGTTCGTCGTCGTTCGGGTCCTCGGAATCGCCGGGGACGGAGTGGTCGTCGTCGGTCATACGTCCAGGTGTCGGCGAGTGATCGTGTTCGGCAGCAGTTCGCCGAGGGTGTATTCGCTGACCTCGCCGTCGCCCTCGTCACAGTAGATGGCGAAGTCCTCGCCACAGAACTCCGCGAGCGTCTGTCGGCACATTCCACAGGGAGTGACGCCGTCGCGCTCGCTGGAGACGACGGCGATCGCGTCGAACTCGCGGTGGCCGGCCTCGACGGCCTTGCTGATCGCCAGTTCCTCGGCGTGGACGCTGTTGGAGTAGTTGGCGTTCTCGATGTTACAGCCCGTGAAAACGGTTCCATCAGCCGTCTGGAGTGCTGCGCCGACGCGGTACTCCGAGTACGGAGCGTAGGAGGCGTCCATCGCCTCCTGGGCTCGTTCGATGAGGTCGTCCATATCTCGTCTCTCGTCGCCAGCCGGGAAATACGCTGTGGGAGAAAGCCCCGCACTTTCAGGCCCGGAAACTGTCCTGCCCCCGTTTTTATACTGGAACGAATACCAGCAGGTGATGAGAAACGCCGTCCTTCGCGCGACGCTGGTAACCTACGTCGCCGTCGTCACGGTTCCACTTTCGGCGCTCGTTGCAGAGCCGATGCTGCCGTTGCTTGCCGGCTGTGCACTGCTTGGCGCACTTCTCGGAACTATCGCGACCGCCCGGATCGATCCCCAGCGCTGGGTGGAGACGTGGCCACGTGTGATCGCCGGATTCGCTATCCCAGTCGCGTGGCTCGCCCTCGGCCTGGGGATCGGCCCGGTGCCCGAGGAGATCGCGAGCACCCCCCTGTTCGTCGGCGCGCTCGCTGTCGTGGCGTGGCCGGTGGCGATCCTGGCCGCCGTCTACTGCCGGTACGTGGACCGGATCGAGAACGCGACGGTCGAACTGACCTTCGAGGCCCGACCCGCCTCGGCGATCGACGAGCGAGTCGCGAACGTGGGCGCGGTTATGCTCGGTCTCGTCACCGTCGTCGCGGTCGTCGTCCTCGCTTTCAGCGACGGTCTCGACGACAGCCTGTTTCTGACGTGGCTGCCCGGGCTGTCCGTCGTCCTGGTGCTCCTCCACGATCACCAGGAGCCCAGTGCGGTCCAGATCACCGACATCGGGGTCGTCGTGGACTCGACGATCCACGAGTGGGACACCATCGCGTCGTTCAGCCTCGATCACGAGGAACTCACACTCTCGCGCTCGACGTGGTATCACTCGAAACTCCGCTACAACCGCGAGGATATCGACGACGTCGATGCGATCGTCGACGCGCTGTCGAAACACGCCACTCGAAATTAGCCGACTGCTTCGACTGCGTCGCTGATAGCGGCTTTCACCTCATCGAGCAGCGTGTCGGCGTCGTCGCTCTCGACGTACACCCGGATGTAGGGTTCGGTCCCGCTCGGCCGGACGAGCGTCCACGAGCCGTCCGCGAAGGCGAGTCGAACGCCGTAGTCCGTCGAGACTGCCGCCTCGGGATAGGCTTCGGGAAGTCTCGATTCGAGGTCGGCCATCGCTTCGCGCTTCAGTCCATCCGGGCAGGTCACTTCGGACTTCAGATAGGGGCGCTCGGTCACGGGCTCACGCAGCGTGTCGAGTCCGCGGTCGGCGACCAGCCGGGCGAAGACGGCTGCGCTGGCGACGCCGTCGATCCAGCCACCCAGTTGGGGGTGGATGTGTTTCCAGGGTTCGGCCGCGAAGACGACATCGGCTCCCGGGTCGGTCCGGGCACGGATTTCGGCCACCCCTTCGTGGAGCGCGCCCAGGGCGATCCGCTCGACCCGGCCGCCTGCCGCCTCGACGCGCTCGTCGATTCGGCCCGACGCGTTGGGCGTCGTGAGCGCGACGGGATCGATCGCGTCGCTCGCGCGGACGTAGTGTTCAGCCAGAATCGCCAGCACAGTGTCCTCGTGGACGATTTCGCCCTCGCTGTCGACGATCACGATCCGGTCAGCGTCGCCGTCGTGGCCGATTCCCAACTCGACCGTTTCGTGGGCGGCGACGAACTCACACAGGCCAGCCAGCGTCTCGGGCGTGGGCTTGCTGCCGCGGGCGTCGAAGTGACTGTCGACGTTAGCGTTGAGCGCGCAAACCTCCCCGCCGAGGGCCCGGAGTACCTGTGGGGTCGCCAGCGACGCCATGCCGTTGCCGCAGTCGACTGCGACCATGAGCCCCTCCAGCGCTGCGCCGTGCTCGCGGGCGTAGTCGGCGACTTCGGCGCGGTAGTCCCGGAGCGTCTCGGCGTCTCTGGACTCGCCCCACGAGGCCCACCCCGCTGGGTCGACGCCGCGTTCGACGCGCTCTTCGATTCGGGATTCGATCTCGCTGTCGAACTCGACGCCGTCGACGAAGCACTTGATCCCGTTGTCGGCCGGTGGGTTGTGACTGGCCGTCAGCATGATCCCGTAGCGGCCGCGACTGGCCGCCGCAAGCGCGGGCGTCGGGACCTGACCCAGGCGGACGACGTCCGCACCGGCACTCGTCAGCCCTGCCTCGACAGCAGCACTGAGGGCGGTCCCGCTCTGTCTCCCGTCCCGTCCGACGACGACCGTCTTGGCCTCGACGCCGACGGCTCGTCCGACGTCGAGTGCGAGTTCCGGCGTGACAGTGTCGGCGACGGGACCACGGATCCCAGCCGTTCCGAACAGTTCCATGTCTCGGGGTTCGACGCGGGGTGACAAATAAGCCCCGTCCCTCACAATTCTACGCCAGTCTCCAGGTCGTACTCCAGCACCTCTTCACCGTCACTGTCGAAGTGAAATTCGCCCCTGAAGCGCTCACCGTTCAGCAAGAGCGGCAGCCAGTAGCGATCATCGTCCCACATCTCCTCGTAGGGCGGGTCGTCGGTATCGATCCAGCACGGAATCGCCTCCGCGGTCCGGGTGGGCTGGCCCTCGAAGGACCGCGTAAGGAAGACGTGAACGAACATGAACGGCTCGTCACCGAAGACGAACCGCAACTCGCCGCGCTTCTCGAGGTCCTGCACGTGCAGGCCCACCTCCTCGCGCGTCTCGCGAATCGCGCACTCACGGGGCGTCTCGTCGGCTTCGATCTTGCCGCCAGGCGCGACGAGATTTCCGGTACCGGGGCCGCGCTGCTTGCGGATCAAGAGGAGTTCGTCCACCCGGAGTGGGTGACACAGCGTCGCCTCGCGCATCGTCGGAAGATCCGACGGCTGTCAGGAAAGCGTTGACGCTCGATCCCGAACGATCGTTCGTCAAGATTGCGCGGAACCGTCGGAGTTTTTTCGGCTCACCCCCTCAGATCAGGCGTGAAGAACGTCACGCACCGTCGCTCGAACCCCTTCGGTCATCAGCCGGACTGTTCGAACTTCGTGCCGGGGTACGGCGACGCCAACGCCCACTTCCACGTCATCGGGGATCACCCAGGGGCCCACGGCGGGATCGACTCGGGAATCCCGTTCACCGACACGCCCGCCAGCGAGCGCCTCCAGTCGGCACTGGTCGAGGCTGACCTACTGGAATCGGCGGGGACACCACCCGACGTCGCGAAGACGTACTTCTCGTACCTCTGTATGTGTGTGACCCCCGGAACGCCGACGCAGGACGACTACGACGACCTCGAACGCTTTTTCGACTCCGAGTTACGCGCAATTACGGCCCACGTCCTCTTGCCTGTCGGCGAGCGCGCCACCGCCCACGTCCTGGCGAACTACGCCCTGCGAAACGGCGACCTCGACATGGACGCCCTCCACGCCACAGAGCGACAGGGCGCGGGCTGGCTCATCTACCCGATCAAGGATCCAGGCACCTGGACCGACGAGGACGAACAGCAACTGATCGACGCGCTCGTCACGCTCCAGCAGCGCGACTACCGCCAGGAGGTCGACCTCGGCCGATTCCTCCCCGGCGAAGACCCCTATCGCGTCAGGTAGCTTTTTTCGAGCGGTGTGCGACGTCGAAGGTATGACCGACGACCCTGCGGCCGAGCTCCGAGAACTGCTCGCTCAGCCAGAGATTACCGTACTGCCGGGTGCCTACGACGCCATATCGGCAAAACTTGCCGAACAGGCCGGGTTCGAGACCGTGTTCACCTCCGGGTTTTCGATCGCCGCGACCCAGCTTGGACTGCCGGATCTGGGACTCATGACAGCCTCGGAGAACGTCGAGCGGACTCGCCGGATCGCCGACAGCATCTCCGTGCCGCTGGTCGCAGATATGGACACCGGCTACGGCAACGCCCTGAACGTCCGGCGGACGATCGGCGAGTGCATCGACGCGGGCGTCGCGGGCGCGATTCTCGAAGACCAGCAGTGGCCAAAGCGTTGCGGACACATGGACGAGAAACAGGTCGTTCCGACCGACGAGCACGTCCGCCGTATCCGAGCGGCCGCTGATGTCCGCGCAGAGCGCGACAGCGACTTCCTGTTGATCGGCCGGACGGACGCGCGCGAACCGCTGGGGCTGGAGGAGGCGATCGAGCGCGGGCGTGCCTACGAACGAGCGGGTGCAGACGTCGTCTTCGTCGAGGCACCACAGTCTCGCGCGGAGCTGGAGCGGATCGCCGGGGCCTTCGACGTCCCGACGTTCGCGAATATGATCGAGGGCGGCAAGACGCCACTGCTGTCGGCTGCGGAACTGGACGAGATCGGATTCGACATCGTCGTCTACCCGCTGACGGCGCTGTTCGCGATGACCCGAGCGGTCGGGGAAGCCTACGAGGCGCTGGCGACCCACGGGACGACCAATGCTGTCGACTCGGTCGATTTCGAGGAGTTCGAGGACGTCCTCGGAACCGAGTCCTACCGCGAGCGCCAACGCCAATACGCCGAAGAGTAGCTCCCGGTCGGAAAGGGTCGATCGAGTTCGGCAAGCTACTTGCCTCCGGGGCTATTCGCTTGTGATATGACTTCTCCACGAGCGGTCGGGCAAACGGACTGTGTCGCTGCGGTTACAGCGGTGATCGACGAATGAATCCGAGTCGCGTCGACTCACTGGTCGATCTGACATACGGGCTGTTGATCGCGCTGTCGGTCGGGTTGATCTTGCTGGTCGGCAACGACATCGGATTGGCGTTCGGATTCGGTGTGCTCGTCGCCTACATCGTCCACGTCGGCTGGAAGATGGCGCGTTTCGACCCCGACTGGATGACGTCCGCGGTCAAAGAGACGGTTGAAGAGACAGTCGAGGAAACTGTCGACGATACCGTTGAGGAGAAAGTCGGTGAGACAGTCGAACAGACTGTCGGCGAAACCGTCGACAAGACTGTGGGCGAAACCGTCGAGAAAACCGTCGAGGCGAAAGTCGACGAGACGGTCGGCGAGGCCGTCGAGGAGACTGTCGGTGAAACTGTCGACAAAACTGTCGCCGAGACAGTCGAAAAGACGGTCGAGGACACTGTCGACAAAACAGTCTCCGAGACGGTCGAACAGACTGTCGAGGATACAGTGGACAAGACGGTCGAGGAGAAAGCCGAGCAGAAAGCCGAGGAAACCGTCGAACAGAAGGTGGACGAAGCTGTCGAGAAGGCAGTCGAAGAGCAGGCCGAAGAAGCCGTCGAAGAGAAAGCAGAAGAGACGATCACGGAGAAAGCGGAGGAAGCCGTCGAAGAGAAAGCAGAAGAGACGGTTACCGAGAAGGCCGAAGAGGCAGTCGAGGAGAAAGCAGAGGAGGCGGTCACTGAGAAAGCCGAAGAAGCTGTCGAGGAGAAAGCCGAAGAGACGGTCACTGAGAAAGCCGAAGAAGCCGTCGAAGAGAAAGTCGAGGAAGCCGTCGAAGAGAAAGTGTCCGAGTCGGACGACGAGAGCGAGAAATAACGACGCTTCGATTCATATTGGCGGCTGTACGGTTGTACAGAAGTCGGCGCTCTTGAGAGTCGGATTCCTTCAAGTAGTTACAGTCGGCCCTATCAGGCCCAGAAGGCCTCACCGGGCTGGTCCTCGAAGATAACGCGCTGGAGCAGTTCGATTCCCTTTTCGAGCCCCTCGCTGGCAGAGGTGAGCGCGTCCTCGTGCTCGATCGAGAGTGCGCCGTCGTAGCCGACCATCCGGAGCGTCGAGACGATGTCTCGCCAGTGGTCCTCGCCGTGGCCGTAGCCGACCGAGCGGAAGATCCACGATCGATCCTCGACATCGTCGTAGGCAGTCATGTCGAGAACACCCTTCGTCCGAGCCTGGGCGTCGTAGATCCGGGTATCCTTGGCGTGGAAGTGGTGGATCGCGTCGTTGGCTCCCAGGAGTCGGATTGCGTCGGTGATCTCAATTCCCTGCCAGTACAGGTGCGAGGGGTCGAAGTTCGCGCCGATCCGGTCGGTGGTCCGCTCGCGAAGTTCGAGCATCCCCGATGGCTCGTAGACCAGCATGTTCGGGTGCATCTCGATGGCGACGTCGACTTCGTGTTCAGCGGCGTGTTCGGCCAGGTCTTGCCAGTAGTCGGTCGCGACTTCCCACTGGTACTCGTGAGCGTCGGCGTGCTCGCCGGGCCACGGTGCAGTGATCCAGTTCGGCGTCTCGTCGGTCGGACTTCCCGCAGGCAAGCCCGAGAAGCACGTGACAGTGCCGACCCCAAGTACGTCCGCCAGTTCGATCGCCTCGCGGAGTTCTCTGTCGGCTTCGCTCGCGCGGTCGTCGTCAGGATGGAGCGGATTGTTGTGGGTCGCGAGCGCGCTCACGCGGAGATCATACTCGTTCAGGTCTCCGCGCAGTTCGGCCCGCGCATCTGGATCCTCGAGCAGGGCCCCCCGGTCGAGGTGGCCCTGGCCAGGATAGCCGCCACAGCCAAGTTCGACCGCACTGACACCGAGGTCGGCGAGGTACTCGAACGCTGATTCGCGAGACTGGTCGCCGAGTGGGACCGTGAGTACACCTACGTCCATACAGGAATCGAGGAGCGAACAGATAGTAAAAGTAGGTCCCTACTACCGTCGAACGTCGGGGGAGTCACTCCGTCTCGTAGCGGTCGAACAGCGTCGATAGTTGTCGGGACCGCATCGTGAGCATCTTGGCGTTGACGTACATCTCGCCGAGCGCAAGCGTCTGCTCTTCGGCGACGGCAGCGACGTGCTCGGCCTCTTCCATGTTCGCCCGTGAGGTCTCGGCGGCTTCGTCGGCGATAGAGGCGACCTCTTCGCTGGACGCTGCCTGATCGTCGGTCGCGTTGGAGATTTCCTTGACGCCGCTGGTCGTCTGCTGGACGTGGTCCATGATCGATTCGAGCGCAGCGAGCCCTTCCTGAACATCTTCCTGGCCGTCCTCGACGGTCTCCTGCATCTCGTTGATTTCCTCGACGGCGTCACTGGTCTGATCCTGAATCTCCTCGATCAGGTCTTCGATCTGCTTGGTCGCGTCTTTGGTTTCCTCGGCGAGGGTCTTGACCTCGTCGGCGACGACGCCGAACCCGGTCTCTTCACCCGTAGAGGCGTGGGCGGCCTCAATCGAGGCGTTCAGTGCGAGGATGTTTGTCTGTTCGGCGATCCGGTCGATCATGTCGACGATCTGTCCGACCTCTTTCATCTGGTCGTCCAGCGTCTCGACGGTTTCGACGACATTGTCGGTCTGGGCGCCTGCCTCGTCCATCGCGTCAGCGACGCCACGAGCAGCCTCGATTCCCTGCACGGTCTCGCGCTCGGTCTGGTCGGCCTTCTCGGCGACCTCGTTTGAGGAGGCGGCGATCTCCTGAATCGTCGCCGACATGTCTCCCATCTCCTCGGAGATCTGGGAGATCTGGGTGTGTTGTTCGTGGAAGACGTCGGCGATCTCCTGGATCGTCTCGGCGACGCTCTCGCTGGCTTCCATGACGGCCTGGGTCGCGGTCGTGACCTGCTCGGAGGACCCGGCAACGTCCTCGCTGAACTCGTTTGCTGTGTCGATGGTCTGCTCGAAGGCCGTCGCCATCTCGTTGAATTCCCGCGAGAGGCGATTGAGTGCCTCGGAGGGTGTGTCGACATCGAGACGCTGGCCGAGGTCGCCGTCGCCGGTCCGCTCGATAGTGTCACAGCAGGTCTCGATGTACGTGTCCAGATCTTCTGCGGAGAGGGTGCCTGCCGCCTGCACACCACCGTCAGTGGTCACCGGCGTCTGTGGGGTGGCGACGCGCTGGTCCTGAAGTTTCGCGAGCGACTCACGGGCCGCTTCGAGACGGTCTTCGAGCGCATCACGTTCGGATCGAAGCGTGTCGCGTTCGTTCTCGAGTGTATCCCGTTCCAGTCGGAGATTCTCTCGCTCGGCGTGAACGTCTGCGAATCGATCGTCCAGCCGGAAGACAGCGTATCCGAGCGTGACGATCGCTGTGAGTAGCCCGCTTACGGCGAGCAACACGTACGCCGGCCCGGAGACGAGAGACGGCAGGAAAGCCTGATAGAACGCGTGCACCAGCTGGAATCCGAGTGCCGCAGTTGTAGCCCGTTCGGCGAACAATCGCATGTGTCTACGTTACCCAATCGACCATATATATCCTTCCACCCAATATCAGATTTTGTTTTCAGACCGGCTCGAAACCACCATCTTCCGCCGGATATCGTCGCTCCGAGAATATCACGGTGGGTGCGCTCCCGAGGAATAGAGAATAGCGTAGCCGGTCGGAGACGTCCCTACTCCGGACGGGATACGGGAATCGATTCCCCCGGTAAAATCTGTGAATTTCTACGCGGAGACGTAGATTACCAGACGTGAGAACGTCGGCGATAAGTTCAATACAAGGTAGCAGAAACGGCAGTATAGACGATTATGTCACATTCTGGCGAGCAAGTCAGTTCCCGGGGCCGGGCCGACACGGAGCTGCTTCACCGGATGGTGGGCGGCGACGGCGAGGCGGCGATGGAGGCGTTGCTGTCGGGGTTTCAGAGTCGACATCCGAACGTCTCGCTGGACGACGTCACCAACGAGAGTCTCAGTCTCGCTGTCAAAAGCCGGATCCTCAAAGAGACGCCACCGGACCTGTGGATCGAGTGGCCGGGCAAGAACCTCTTTCCGTACGTCGAGGCGAACGTTCTGGCGGACATCTCCGAGGTCTGGACGCAGTCGGACATGGAACGACAGTATCTCGACGGACCGCGCGGGGCCTCGGCGTTCGACGGCGTCTATCACGCCGTGCCACTGAACATCCACCGGATCAATAACCTCTTCTACAACGTCGATCTGGCTGTCGAGGCTGGAGTCGACCCCTCCAGCGCGTCGAGTCCGCGTGAATTCGTCGAGATGCTCCGTCAGGCCGAGGCCGAAACTGGTCGCGTCGGGATGCTGTTCCCGATGAAGAACCCCTGGACAGTCCTCCAACTGTGGGAGACAGTGCTGCTGGGCGAGCACGGCCACGACGTCTACAAGGCCGTGAGTGATGGCCGCGCCTCGGCCAACCGCCAGGCTATCGCCGACGCACTGGACATCGTCGGGGCCTACGCTGACCTCGGGACCGACGACGCTCTCTATATGTCGCTGACCGACGCGAACGAGCGCTTTATCCAGGGTGAGTCGACGTTCTTCCACCAGGGCGACTGGGCGGCAGGTGCGTACACGGAGACGGACGGCTTCACCTACGGCAGCGACTGGGAGCACGTCCCCTTCCCGGGCACGGACGGCGAGTACGCGATGAACATGGACGCCGTGATCGCCTCGTCGATGACTGACAACGAGGAGGCCGTCGGCACCTTCCTGCAGTACGCCGGGTCGGCCGATGGCCAGCGTCGGTTCAACCAGAAGAAGGGGTCGATCCCGCCGCGGACGGACGTCTCGATGGGGCAGTTCAACGCCTTCCTCCAGCAACAGCACAAGTCCTTCCAGTCCTCGCGCTCCCAGCCGCTATCGATCACCCACGGGCTGGGCGTGCGACCGGACCAGCTCATCGAGCTCAAGACCGCGATGTCCTCGTTCGTCGCCGAGTGGGACATCGACGCCGCGACCGCGGAAGTCGTCAGTGCCTTCGATCAGTAGTCGTTCTCACGGCGGCCATACCGAGTCGCGACCGTTTTATCCGCCGCTCTCGAACTGAGAGTCATGACTCTCGAAACGATGCGACCCGATCCCGTCTTCGACGCCGAGGCCTACGGGGACACTGTCGAAACCCTCACCGAATACGACGACCTGACCTACATCGTCTGGGGCGGCGACTGGTGTGGCGACTGCCGCAAGCAACTGCCCGAATTCGGGGCTGCACTCGACGCCGCGGGCGTCTCCGAAGACCGGATCGAGGAGATCCCCGTCGAGAAACTCGACGACGGCTCCAAGGAAGGACCGAAAGTCGAAGCATACGGGATCGAGTACATCCCGACCGTCGTCGTCCTCCAGGACGGCGAGGAGGTCGCCCGCTTCGTCGAGGACGAACCCGTGCCGATCGCCGTCTACCTCGCCGACCAGATTCGCGAGTACTTCGGCGAGAACTGAGCGAGCGCGACACCCCCGAATTTTGCCGTAGGCGCGCACCTGGCGAGCCTCGTGCTCGCCAGTACTGTGCGAGGGATGACCGAGCGAGCGTAGCGAGTGAGGGAATCGGCTGGGGGGGAGTGGCGCGGTCGCCGTGCTGTGGGGGTTGACTGAAAGGGGCGACGCGGAGGGCGACATCCGGCGCGACAAGGACCGCAAGGAGCAACGCGACTGCGGACCGCAGCGCGCCACACGAGCCGTCCGTGTCGGGGCTTTCGAAGCGTTTCTGGTCGAGACAGCAGCTACTGAGAGCCGTCGGAGTCGGGGCGTGATCGAGGAAAAGCGTCCAGAGCGATCAGTCCAGAAGCCACGCGATCGCCTCGTCTAGCTCGTGCTGTGGCGGCGAGCAGGCGAAGTCACGGCACGCATACACGGTCGGTTTCCCGTCTTGCGTTTCCCGACCGGCCCAGATCGGCGGCGCGTCGTCCAGTCCCAACCCTTCGATCCACTCGTCCAGCCCCTCCGCAGTCGGCGGCCGTCGAGCGAGAATCCGCGCCGGCAGGTACGTCCTCGCCAACACCTCACGCCACTCGGCAGGCATTTCGTCGGCAGCCACAGTCAACTCGACCGACCCGTTTCGGTAGCGATCCGCCGCCAGCGTCAGCGAGGCGTGCTGGATCGGGTTGCCCTCGATCGACTCAGCGTGGGTCGACAGCACCCCCGAAGCCACGTCCTCGAACCTCGAATCGGGGCGGAAGTGAGACAGTGCGAGCAGCGTCTCGGCGGCCACGCCGGCACTGGAGGGCGTCGACTGGTCGTTCAGCTCCTGGGGCCTAGCGATCAGGCTCTCGCCGCCAGTCTGGGTGAAGTAGAGCGTTTTCGACTGTGGATCCCAGAAGCGCTCGACCAGCGCGTCGGCCAGTTCGAGTGCGAACCCGAGATGGTCCGGGTCGCCGGTCGCCTGATAGGTGTCGAACGCACCCCGGGCGAGGAAGGCGTAATCTTCGAGATAGCCGTCGATCTTGACCTCGCTATCCTTGAATCGCCGGGAGAGTCGTTCCTCCTCGGCGTCCCACAGGTGTTCCCGGCAGAAATCCAGCGCGTCGACCGCCACCTCGGCATAGTCCTCGTCCAGAATGATTCCACCGTCCGCGAGTGCCGAGATCAGCAGCCCGTTCCAGCTCGCCAGCACCTTCTCGTCTCGACTCGGCCGCGGACGCTCCTCGCGAGCCTCGAAGGCCTGCTCCAGCCCGGTTTCGAGCCGCTCCTCGACATCGCCCTCAGTGAGGTCGGCGCTCTCTGCCAACTCCGAAACCGACGCACTGCGAGTCAGCACGGTCGTCCGCTCGAAGTTTCCGGCCTCGGTGACGCCGTAGCGCTCACAGAACAGCTCCGCAGTCGCCTCCTCAGCGATCGCCTCGTGGACTTCTTCGGGTGTCCACGTGTAGAACGCGCCCTCTTCGTCGCCAGCCTCGGGGTCGTCCGGCGGCGCGCTCCGGGCGTCGAGCGTGCTGTAGAAGCCACCCTCGGGATGCTGGAGTTCGCGCTGCAGAAAGTCGAACGTCTCCGCGACGACGTCGGCATACCGCTCGTTCCCGGTGGCCTGATACCCTGCGAGATACGCCCGCGGGATCTCGGCGTTGTCGTAGCCCATCTTCTCGAAGTGGGGAACGATCCACTCCCGATCGGTCGAGTAGCGATGGAAGCCACCTCCGACGTGGTCGTAGATGCCGCCGTCGGCCATCGCGTCGAGGGTCTCCTCGACGACATCGAGCAGGACGTCTCTCTCCGTGCGTTCGTGGGCCCGGAAGAGGACGTGTAGCCGCCCGGTCTGAGGGAATTTCGGGCCCGAGGAGCCGAAGCCACCGTGTTCGCGGTCTGCGGTCTGCATGGCGGCGTTGGCGGCCGAATTCAGGAGGTCGTCCCCGATCTCGCCGGGCTGGTCGGGGGTCGACGCCACTTCGTTCTCGATCGCCTGGGTCCACTGCGTGGCTCGGTCCTCGACCTCGTCGCGGTCGTTCTCCCATGAACTCCGGAGTTTCTCCAGCAGGTCGCCGAAACCGGGCATCCCGCGGCGCGGTTCCGGGGGAAAGTACGTCCCGACGTAGAACGGCTCCTGGTCGGGCGTGAGCCAGACCGAGAGCGGCCAACCGCCGCGACCGCTCACGAGTTGGGCGAGCGTCTGGTAGATCGAGTCGACGTCCGGACGCTCCTCGCGATCGACCTTGATCGGCACGAAGTGTTCGTTGAGCGTCTGGGCGATCGCCTCGTCCACGAAGCTCTCCTCTTCCATGACGTGACACCAGTGACACGAGGAGTAGCCGATCGAGAGGAAGATCGGTTTGTCCCGTTCGCGAGCGGCGTCGAGTGCGGTCTCGTCCCAGGGTTGCCAGTTGACGGGGTTGTCCGCGTGCTGCTGGAGGTAGGGGCTGGCCTCCGCTGGGAGACGGTTGCGGGCGAGCGGGTCGTCGGTCATAGTCCCGCATTCAATCCACGGACGGTAAACCCCGGCGGCTTCGGCAACCCAGTGGCAACCCAGCGAGAGCGCCACCCGACCGCGAACAAGTATATGAGACGGCAGTCCATAGCGGGAGTGATGGCCGAGTCCCCGCCGAGGACTGACTATCCGGATCCGGACGCGCTGGCGGACATCTTCCACGTCTACGAGGTCGTCCAGGAGGGAGACACTGTCCGATACTACGGCGAACCGCTGACACCGAAAGACGGGCTCGTCGACCGACTGGCACCGCTGTTCCGCGAGCGTGGCTACCACGTCTCGATCCGGTACGAAACCGGCGAGCACGTCCTGGTCGCCGAGGAGCGCTCGACGAGCATCGATGGGATCCCGTGGACGAACGTCGTGCTGTTCTTCGCGACGGTCGCGACGACGCTGTACGCCGGCTCACAGTGGTACGACCTCTCGCTGACCGCTGACCCGCTCTCGCTGCTTGAGGCCTGGCCGTTCACCGTCGCTGTGCTGGGCGTCCTGGGAGTCCACGAGTTCGGCCACTACGTCACGAGTCGGTATCACGACGTCCAGGCGACCTTGCCGTACTTCATCCCGATCCCGAACCTCCTCGGGACGTTCGGGGCCGTCATCCGGATGAAAGACCACCTGCCGAGCCGGAAAGCGCTGTTCGACATCGGTGTCGCCGGCCCGCTGGCAGGGTTGGCCGTGACGGTGGTCGTCACCGCCATCGGCGTCGCGCTGCCGCCGGTCAAGGTGGGTCCGGACGCGATCGTCCGCCAGGTCGAACTGGGCTACCCGCCGTTGATCCAGGTGATCGCCGCCGCCGTCGGCGAGCCGCTGACCTACGCGGACCCCTCGTTGATGGTCAACCCGGTCGTGATCGGTGGCTGGGTCGGCGCGTTCGTCACGTTCCTGAATCTGCTCCCGGTCGGGCAACTGGACGGCGCGCACGTCACGCGGGCGCTGATCGGCGAGCGCTTCGAACGGTTTCAGCTGCTGGTCCCTGGCGCACTGTTCGCGCTCGCTGGGGGACTGCTCCTGTTCGGAGATAGCCGCGCCGTCGGCATCTGGCTCGTCTGGGGCGTCCTGGCACTCGTGTTCAGCCGTGCCGGCAGCGTCACACCGATCGACAGTTCGGACGTGGGGCGCGGGCGCAAAGTCGTTGGCCTCCTGACCCTGGTTCTCGGCGTACTCTGTTTCACGCCCGTCCCGATCGTCTTCACCGGTTAGCATTCCGGACGAACAGCAACCTTTTACCGGTCGTGCCGCGGCCTATCTCGTATGACAGAGACCGTGCTGCTCGTCGGTGGCGGGGGCCGCGAACACGCAGTCGCCCGCGCGCTGGCCGATTCTGACTGTGACCTGTACGCCTGTGCCGGCAACAAAAATCCCGGAATCGCCGCAATTGCTGATGGATTCGAAGCGCTCGATACGACTCACCCGAAGGCCGTGACGACCTACGCCAAGAGTGTCGAGGCAGACCTTGCGGTCATCGGTCCGGAAGCGCCCCTCGCTGCAGGGGTCGCCGACGCGCTCGACGAGGCCGGAATCTACGCCTTCGGCCCCCAGGAGGCCGAGGCCCGCATCGAGACGGACAAGGCCTTCCAGCGCCGCTTCATGCAGGAGCACGACATCCCCGGCTGTCCCGACTTCGAGACCTTCGAAGACATGGACGCCGCCTGTGAGTTCATCGACGAGTACGACGGCGATCTCGCGATCAAGCCCGCCGGGCTCACCGGGGGCAAGGGCGTCCGCGTCATCGGCGATCAGATCACTGCCGAGGAGGGCAAAGAGTATCTCCGCAGCTCTGACTACGACCGCGTCGTCCTCGAAGAGCGATTGATCGGCGAGGAGTTCACCGTGCAGGCACTGGTGGCCAACGGCGAGGTTCGGGTCACCCCCGCAGTTCAGGATCACAAGCGCGCCTACGAGGGCGACGAGGGGCCAAACACCGGCGGGATGGGTAGTTACAGCGACGCGACGCTCGAACTCCCGTTCATGGATCGCGACGATTACATGGCCGCCGTCGACGTTATCGAGGCGACTGTCGACGCTCTTGAGGGGTACAAGGGCGTCCTCTACGGCCAGTTCATGCTCACCAACGAGGGACCGAGAGTCGTCGAGTTCAACGCCCGTTTCGGTGACCCCGAGGCGATGAACACCCTCCCAGTCTTGAACACGGACTTCCTCGACGTGCTCACGGCCGCCCGGGACGGCGACGACCTCCCGCAGCTATCCTTTGCGCCGAAGGCCACGGTCTGCAAGTACGCCGTCCCCGACGGCTATCCGACCGATCCCGAAGCAGGTGCCAAAGTCACCGTCGACGAGGAGGGGGCTCGTGAGATCGCCAGCGAGTACGACGGCGAGGCCATCCTCTACTACGCCAGCGTCGACGACCGCGAGGACGGCATCTACACGACGACTTCTCGATCGTTCGCAGTGGTCGGCGTCGCAGATTCCATCACCGAGGCCGAGGAGATCGCCGAAGCCGTCCTGAGCGAAGCCGGCGAAGACGGCCTGCGGATGCGCCACGACATCGGCAAGCCCGATCTGGTGCAAAAGCGGATCGATCACATGGCTGAGTTGCGATAACTACCATCCTCGGAGTCGGCGGCTTCTTATTCACGGGTGTCCAAACCGGAGACGTGTCCGACGAGGAACAGTCTCGCTACGATCGTCTCTCCAGGCAAGCCACTCCCGGCCCACGAAACTCCCTGATGCACTGGCCGGAGACACGCCATCCCCTGCGGGTGACGCTGAACTTCATCGTCGTCTGGATCGCCCGCTACTCGCCGAGTCTGAAGCTCAAAAACTGGCTCCTCCGCCGACTCGGGGCCGACATCGGAACCGGCGTGGCGTGGGCGTTGACGGCAACGCCTGACGTGTTCTGGCCCGACCTTATCACGATCAAGGACGACGCCATCGTCGGCTACGATGCGACCATCCTCTGTCACGAGTACCTCCAGGACGAGTTCCGCACTGGGGAGGTGGTCGTCGGCGAGCGCGCGATGATCGGTGCGGGCGCGATCGTCCTCCCGGGTGTTCACATCGGCGCTGACGCCCAGGTCGCGGCGAATTCGCTGGTCGATCAGGACGTCCCCGAGGGTGCGACGGTGGCGGGCGTCCCCGCAGAGGTCGTCGACGAGCCGGACAAAGACGACGATTCTGACGAGGAGTAACCACGGTCAGGCGCGCGCCGAGTGCACTCTCGTGTGCGCTGGTAAGCGCGAGGGATGAGCATCGCAGCGAGCAGTGCGAGCGAGAAGCGCAGTCGGTTGGGG
>ENA-ORDC01001168-ORDC01001168.1-marine-metagenome-genome-assembly--contig:-NODE-1168-length-20726-cov-3.313962_pt1 | contig 20726 bp, 22 predicted proteins | sample MGYA00237783_ERZ508515 | MGnify/ENA primary metagenome ERZ508515 (study PRJEB26186, sample SAMN06268792) | marine metagenome | isolation source: Eden Landing Ponds, San Francisco, CA, USA | place... | reverse complement strand
CCTGCCACGCCGACATGGCCACCTTCGACGACGCCGGCATCGCCACGCCGGACTAGCCTTGCAAGGTTCCCCATAAAGGGGGCGGCAGAAACCGGGCCGCATCGCTGGCGCGCCGCTCCGCGTGGTCCGCCAGTCCAGAAGGACGGCCGTCGAGACCTTCGGTGCCTTCACGCCCGGCCGGGCATCTGGTTACATCGCCGGAGCCGTGCGCCGACCACCGGAGGCTCGATGCAGGCGACCGTCCATGCCCTGATTCACCGCGGTCTACAGCGCCCGGGCAACGAGGATGCGCTGGCGGTGGGCGACTGGGTCGCGGGCAACGACCTGGAGCGGCCGAAGCGTCTCGATCTGCCGCTGGACCCGCCGGCGGTGGTGCTGGTCGCCGACGGCATGGGCGGTCACGCCGCCGGCGACGTCGCCAGCCGCACGGCGATCCAGGCGGCGGCGTCCGGCGCGCCGCAGGTGCGGGACGCCGCCGCGGCCATGCGGGTGCTGGAGGACGCGAACCGCGCCGTCTATGCCGCCATGGAGCGGGGCGAGGGCGCGCCCGGCATGGGCACCACGCTGGCCGGCCTGGTGCTGTGGCGCGACGGCACCGGGGCGTTGGCGGCCGTCTGGTTCGGCGTCGGCGACAGCAAGATCTACCGGATCGATCCCGGGAGCGCGCCGCTGCAGCGGTCCGTCGACGACACCCCGGGGGCGAAGCTGGACGACGGCCGCACCGCCGCCGCCACTACGCCGATCCTGTCGCAGTCGCTCGGCGGCCAAGCCGGCTACAGCGAGATCGTCCCGCACGCCGAAGCCGAGGCGCCGGCCGCCGGCAGCCGGTACCTGCTGTGCACCGACGGCCTCAGCGACCTGGTCGGCCGCGAGGAGATCGGCGCCATCCTGGAGGACTGCGGGGACGACGCGGCCGCGGTGCAGCGCCTGTTCGACGCCGCCATGCAGCGCGGCGGCAAGGACAACGTCGCGATCGCGCTGCTGCGCTGTCCCGATAATTAGGGTGCCGCTACTCACCGACCTGCAGCAGCAGGCCGCGCTTGCGGGCGACGTGGAAGGAATACAGGAACAGGCCGGCGCCCGCGGCGAGGTAGACCGCGTCGGCGGCCAGCGCGCGGGCCAGCAGGTCCCAGCGCACGGTGCCGTCGATCAGGATCGCGCGCATGCCCTCGAACACCGGGGTCGTGGGCAGCAGCCAGGACACGCTCTGCAGCCAGCCCGGCAGCGTGGTCACCGGATAGTAGATCGCGCTGACCGGGGCGAGCAGGAAGATCGCCAGCCAGGCGACGCTCTCCGCGCCCTGGCCGACTCGCAGCACCAGCGCCGACACCATCATCCCGATCGCCCAGCCGAACACCAGCAGCAGCGAGAAGAAGGCGACCAGCGGCAGCCCCAGCGCGAACACGTTGTACTCGTAGAACACGATCGCCAGCCCGGCCGCCGGCAGCACGCCGATCAGCGTGCGCAGCAGGCTCATCACGGTGAGCGCGGCCAGGAACTCAGACGGCGTCAGCGGGCTCACCGCCAGGTTGCCTAGGTTGCGCGACCAGATCTCCTCCAGGAACGAGAGCGAGAAGCCGAGCTGGCCGCGGAACAGCACGTCCCACAGCAGCACCGCGGCGATCAGCACGCCCGCCGCCTGCGCCACGTAGGAGCTGTGCTGCATGAAGAAGCGGGTGATGAAGCCCCACAGGATCATCTGGATCGTGGGCCAGTACATCAGCTCGAACACGCGCGGCCAGGAGGTGCGCATCAGGTAGACGTGGCGCAGCACGATGGCGCCGATCCGGCCCAGGGTCGCCCGCGGGCCGCGGCCGATCGCGGCGGCGGTGCGGTCGTCGGCCAGCCGGCTCACGACACCAGCGCTCCGGGGCGCTCGCTCGCGCCGTCGGCGCCGTTGCGGGCGCGGGCGATGTCCAGGAACACCTCCTCCAGATTGACCCGGCCGTAGCGGGCGATCAGTTGTGCCGGCGGGCCGCGGTCGACGATCTCGCCGGCCCGCATCATCGCCACGTCGTGGCACAGGCGCTCAACCTCGGCCATGTTGTGGCTGGCCAGCAGGATGGCGCAGCCGCTGTCGCGCTGGTAGGCCTCCAGGTAGCTGCGCATCCAGTCGCCGGTGTCGGGATCGAGCGAGGCCGTCGGCTCGTCCAGGAACAGCACCTTGGGTGCGTTGATCAGTGCCTTGGCCAGCGCCACCCGTGTTTTCTGGCCGGCCGACAGGCTGCCGACGCTGCGGGTCAGCAAGGCGCCCAGCTCCAGCTCGTGCGCCAGGTCGGCGACCCTCCGGCGCACGTCGGGCACGCCGTAGAGGCGAGCAAAGAATCCCAGCGTCTGCTTCACGGTCAGGCGGCGCGGCAGATCGACGTAAGGGCTGGAGAAGTTGACCTGCGGCATCGCCCGGTGGCGCTCGCGGATCATGTCGAAGCCCAGCACCTCGACGCGGCCGCTGGTGGGCAGCAGTAGCCCCAGCAGCATGGCGATCGTTGTGGTCTTGCCGGCGCCGTTGGCGCCCAGCAGCGCCATCGTGGTGCCGCGCGGCACGGCAAAGGACACGTCGTCGACGGCCGTCACCGTGCCGAAACGCTTGCTCAGCGCGTCGGCGCGGATGACAGTGTCGGCGGTGGCGCGATCGGTCGGGTCGGAGCGAGCGGGCGATGCGGGCATGGCCGCAATATGGGCCGACGGGACACGCCCGGCCAGAGCGCAATGCGGCTCCGCGCAAAGGCTTGGCGCGGCTGACGGACGACGCCATCTGTCGTGGTAGAATGACGCGCGCACACGCCAGTCCGATCCAGCGCGGCATGCGCTTCCTGACGCCCTCCGCCGGGCCGGCGCCGGACGGCGGTCGGGTGCGGCTGCGGACGCTGAACCTGATCCGCTGGATCGCCGTCGCCGGTCAGACCGCGGCGGTGGTCATCGTGCACGTCAGCCTCGGCTACGAGCTGCCGATCGTGCCGGTGCTGCTGCTGATCGCGGCCTCGGTCGGCGTCAACCTGCACGCCGTCCTGGGGCACCGTGGCGGCGTCTGGCTGAGCGACCGGCCGGCGGCGATCTACCTGGCCTACGACCTGGTGCAGTTGTCGGCGCTGCTGGCGCTGACCGGCGGCCTCGCCAATCCCTTCGCGGTGCTGATCCTCGCGCCGGTGACGGTGTGCGCCAGCGTGCTCTCGCGCGCCAGCACGATGGGGTTGGCCGGGCTGGCGATCGTGGCGACGACGGCGCTGGGGTTGTGGCACGCGCCGCTGCCCTGGACCGGCGGCGGCCTGGATCTGCCGTGGCTCTACATCCTGGGCATCTGGGCGGCGCTGGTGGTCGGCGTGGCCTTCATCTCCGCCTACGTGTTCTCGCTGGCGGAGGAGAAGCAGCGCATGTCGGACGCGCTGTCGGCGACGCAGATGGCGCTGGCGCGCGAGCAGCGGCTGTCGGCGCTGGGCGGCCTGGCCGCGGCGGCGGCGCACGAGCTGGGCAGCCCGCTCGGCACCATCGCCGTGGTCGCGCGCGAGCTGGCGCAGGAGGTGCCGGACGACAGCCCGCTGAAGGAGGACGCCGAGCTGCTGCTGCAGGAAAGCGCGCGCTGCCGCGAGATCTTGGCGCGGCTGGCGGCGCGGCCGGACGACGACGGCGGCGCGCCGTTCAACCGGCTGCCGATGTCGGCGCTGGCGGAAAGTGCGGCGCAGCCCTTCCAGCGCGACGGCGTGACGATCCGAACCACGACGGCGCCGCGCGACGACAGCCCGGAGCCGACGGCCGAGCGCAAGCCGGAGATCCTGCATGCGGTCGGCACGCTGGTGGAGAACGCCGCCCGCTTCGCGGCCGCGGCGGTGGAGCTGCAGGTGCGCTGGGACCGTGGTTCGGCCGAGCTGGCGATTCGCGACGACGGGCCCGGGTTCGATGCGGACCTGTTGCCGTACCTCGGTGAGCCCTATCTATCAGGGGACAGGGACGATGCCGGCGGCCGGCGCGGCGGCGAGAACATGGGGCTGGGGATCTTCATCGCCCGCACGCTGCTCGCCCGCACTGGCGCCGAAGTCAGCTTCGCCAACCACAGCGGCGGCGGCGCCGAGGTGACGGTCCGCTGGCCGCGCGAGCGGCTGGAGAGCGAGACCAGGGGCGCCCCCGCCCGGGGTTCCGCGGCCGCGCGCCGCAACGAAGACGAAAAGGTGATGGCATGACCGATATCGCCGATCCCAACACCCGGACCACTCCCGCCGGCGATGCCGTGCGCAGCCACCTGCGGGGCGGCGAGCAGGGCGACAACCGGCTGGGCCGGCTGCTGCTGGTGGACGACGACGACCGCTTCCTGAAGCGCCTGAGCCGGGCGATGGAAAAGCGCGGCTTCGAGGTGCTGACCGCGACCAGCGTCGGCGAGGGCGCGGCGATCGCCGACGGCCAGACGTTGGACTATGCGGTGGTGGACCTGCGGCTGAACGACGGCAACGGCCTGGAAGTGGTGCAGGCGATCCGCAACCATCGCCCCGAGTGCCGCATCGTCGTGCTGACCGGCTACGGCAACATCGCCACCGCGGTGGCCGCGGTGAAGGCCGGCGCGGTCGACTACCTGTCCAAGCCGGCCGACGCCGAGCAGGTGGCCGCGGCGCTGCTGGCCCAGGAAGGCGACTTGCCGGATCCGCCGGAGCATCCGATGAGCGCCGACCGGGTGCGCTGGGAGCACATCCAGCGGGTCTACGAGCAGTGCGACCGCAACGTCTCGGAGACCGCGCGGCGGCTGCGCATGCACCGCCGTACCCTGCAGCGCATCCTGAACAAGTACGCGCCCAAGGACTGAGCCGGCGCCCGCCCGCTTACCCGCACCGGCTCAGCGCTGCGGCACGTCGATTTGCAGCGCCAGATCGCCGTTCTTCAGCCGCACCGATTTGCGGCCCTGCCGCGGCACCGGGACCTTCAGCTTGGCGCAGTAGCCGATCAGGGCGGCGGCGGTCTCGAGCTCGGTGAACGTGATGGCACGCGTCTCCCCGTCGGTGTTGAAGGCGAGCTTCACCGAGACGCCGTCCTCGCCCTTGCCGTGGAAGTCGAGCGCGGACGGCTCCCCCTGCGGCAGCTTGCGGTCCTGGCTGTAGGCGAAGCGCCGCATCGCGGCCTCTACCTCCTTCTTGGTGAAGGTGATCAAACGGCGTTCGCTCGGCATGGTCCTGCCTGGCGTTGAATCGTGGAGGGGAAGCGCCTGGGGGCTGCCGATGTAAGGGCGACTGCCGGCGGATCAGTTCCCGGCGAGCTGGTTCAACGCGTAGATTGCGCCGAAGCCGAAGGCGAAGATCAGCAGCGCCTTCGCCGCGATCGCGGTGTAGACCAGAGCCGCGGAGCGCGGCGGTTTGGGCTCCCGGGCGGATGCAGTGCCGCGGGTTTGGCGCTGCTCCTGGACCTCGCGGCGGACCTGTGCGCGTTCATTGAGCGCCACGTCGTTTTCGGCATCCACGGCGCTCGACCTGTAGACGGTTCGTGAGCGATAGCCGCCCGCCTGCGCGTCGTAGCGTTCCTCGACCACGCGCACGGCCGGATAGCGCCGGCCCTCTTCCATGCGCCGCGCTTCCGACAGTGCGAGCTCCTTGTCGTCGAAGAATCCTTGAATCTTCCACTTGCCCGCATTGAACGCGTGCACCTCGAAGGCGACGTCCCCGGTCATGACGCGTGGGCTCCCAGACCCCCGTCCGGCGCATCTCCCGAGGCGTCCGCGGTCACCAGGCGGTGGTTGGCGGCGATCAGCACCTTGTCGATGGTCGCGCCGTCGCTGGAAAGCGGTAGCAGGATCGAGCGGTAGAGCGCCGGGCCCTGCTCCAGTTTCGCCTCGCCGCCCAGGCTGATCGGCACCTGCTTCTGCAGCAGCCGGTCCAGGTAGCTCAGCGCCGGCGACAGCAGCACGCTCTCCGGCACCTCGGCCAGCGTCGTCTGGGGCGCCAGCTGGCCGGCATGGCCAAGAAGCTCGGCCCCGACGTACTCGAAGGTCGAGCGCTGCAGCGGCTGGCCCAGCACCAGCACGCCGCAATTCGGCCAGTCGTCGCCGATCGCGTTGGGATCGATCTCGGCCGCCGGCGGATAGGTGCGTGCGCCGCGCAGATCGTCCCAGTACGCCATCAAACGGAGGACCAGCCGCCGTTCCTCGGGGCGATAGACGTTCATGCCAGACTTTCCCGGATCGCCGCAGTTGCTGACCGGCAGAATGCCGGCCGGTTAATTAAGAGGTGGTAAAAGCGGCGAAATTGATGCGAGTTCGAAGACTCGCCGGTTGCAGAACGTCCCGCCGCCGCCCGTCCGCGGGCGTGTGCAGCGCGTGCCGACGCACGACAGAGGCACGGCCCCGGTCTTTCGTGCGACTTTTGCGGGTATTGCGCGCCGGACTGCGACTATAAAGCGCAAAATGCGCGCTAACCAGCGCGCGCGCTTGCACTTGACGGTTGCGTCTTTCTAAGCTTCTCCATCCGGTTCCCGACGGGCGGCTGACCCGACGCGAGCCGGTCGGGGAGGGTCGATATGGTTGCAGCCGCGGTCCGGATGGCGATCTTCGCCGGCACGGCGCTGCTTTCGCTGGCGCCGCCGCCGCCCGCCGAGGGGGCCGGCGCCGTCGATCTGGGCGGCGGGCTGACCGTCGAGCTGGCGGCGGAGGCGCGGGCGCAGATCGACGCGCTGCTGGCGGCTCCGGCCGATCCGTCCGCCGAGGCCGACCCGGACGGGGCATTCGTCGACGCCTTCGCCGGGCTGCTGGTGGCTTACGCCGCCGGCGATCCCGTCCTGGCGCAGGCGATGGCGGGCTACGCCGCGCAGCAGGCGCCGCAGCGCTCTCGGGCCGTCGACGCTGCGCTGCGGCTCGCCGACCCCAATGTCGGCGCCGGATCTGGGCCAGCCGCCGCGGCCGCCTGGCTGACGGCTCCGGGCAGCGCGTCGATCGGGCCGGGTACACCGCCAGGTCCGGCTGCCGCCCTCGCGCTGCCGCAGGTTCCGGGCGCCCTGTCCGGCCTGCAGCGGGATGGCCGGGCTCGGCTGGAACTCGGCTCGACGGGGGCCATCGCCCGTTTCTCGCAGCCGGCCTCGCAGGCCGGGGGACGTGTGGGCGGTGGCGCTGGCCACCTCTGGGGCGGCGGGTCGTTCGGACCGTCCGGCGTGCCGGTGCTGGGCACCGCATTGCCGGCGAACGATGACTACGCCAGTCCCTCGCTGCCCTGACCGTGGCCGGGGACGCGGCAGGCGATGCACGGTCCGTTGCGCCTTCCCGCACCGCGGACGGTTCACGACAGGGCCCCGAACGCCGAGCCGGCGGGCCCGGGCGGCGCCGCCGAGCCCGGCCTGCGCGCGGTCCTGCAGCTGCTGTGGCGGCGTAAGCACGTGATCCTGGCGACCGTCGTCGCCGGCATGCTGCTCGCCGGTCTAGTAGTGCACGCGCTGCCGGAGCGCTACCGCGCGGCCACGGTGCTGCTGTTCCAGCCGCTGGCCCCGCCGGTGGCGGCCGAGCCCGGGGGCGGTGCCGTCCCCGGCGCCGCCGACGAGCTCGGCCGGCTAGCCAGCGAGATCGAGGTGATGCGCTCGCGCGGCCTGCTGGAGGCCGTGGTCGAGCGCGCCGAGTTGCTGTTCGAGCCGGAGTTCAACGCCAGCCTGCGGCCGGCGAACGGCTTGCTGGTGCGGCTCGGGCTGGCGGCGCTGCCGGATCCGCATGAGCTGCGGCTGACCCGGCAGCGCGCCCGCACCGTTGCCGAGTTGCGGGCGCGCATGACGGCGCATGTCCTGGGCCGCTCGCGCGTGGTCGAGATCGCCGTCGAGAGTCGCGATCCTGTGCTGGCCGCGCGCGTCGCCAACGCCGTCGCCGAGGTCTACCTGGCGCGCAGCGCCGCCAGCGGGCGCAAGGAGATGCAGGCCACCGCCGATTGGCTCGATACCCGGGTGGCGCAACTGCGCCGGCGGGTGCAGGCGGCCGACGCCGCCGTGGCGGACTATCGCCTGGCCTCCGGCCTGGTCGAGCGCGGCGCCGACAGCCTCAGCGACCAGCGGATCGCCGAGGTCAACCGTGCGCTGGTCGCCGCCGGCCAGGCGCGCAGCGAGGCCGAAACGCGGCTCCGGCAGCTGGACTCGCTGGCGGCCGCCGGCGGCGGGGCGAGTGCGGCCGGGGTGCTGGAGTCCGCCACGATCGCCGCGCTGCGGGGCCAGGAGGCGGAGCTGCTGCGCCGGCGCGCCGAGCTGGCCATCGTCTACGGCCCGCGCCATCCCGGCATGGCTGCGGTCAGTGCCGAGTTGCTCGACCTGCGCCGCGAGATCGCGTCCGAGGTCGACAAGATCCTGCAACACCTGCGCAACGAGGCCGCCGTGGCGCGCGAGCGCGAGGCGGGTCTGCGGCGCGAGCTGGCCGCCGCCGGGCGCGAGGCCGGCCGGGCGCGGCGCGCCGAGGTGCGGCTAGCGCAGCTGCAGCGGGAAGCGGCGGCCGAGCGGGCGCTGTTCGAGACCTTCCTGGCGCGCCTGAAGGCCACCGCGATCTCCGGCACCCCGCCGCTGCCGCAGGCCGAGGTGATCACCGCCGCCAGTCCGCCGCTGACGCCGAGCAGCCCGAACCGGCCGCTGTTGCTGGCGCTGGCGCTGATGGCCTGCGGCGCGGGCGGCGTCGGCCTCGCGTTCGCGGCCGAAGCGCTGGATCGCGGCGTGCGCGACCTGCCGCAACTGGAGGCGGCGACCGGCCGACCCGCTTTGGCGCTGATCCCGAAGGCGCGGCTGGCGCGCGGCCAGCGGCTGGCGGACGTGCTGCGGCGCCGCCCGCAGTCCGGTCTGGCGGAGGCGGTGCGCGGGCTGCACACCGCGCTGCTGCTGGCCGACCCGGAGCGGCCGCTGCGCAGCGTGATGCTGACCTCCGCGTTGCCGGGCGAGGGCAAGACCTCGCTGGCAGCCGCGCTGGCGTGCACGGCGGCGGCCGGCGGCCAACGCGTGTTGCTGCTCGACGCCGACCTGCGGCACCCGGCCGTGGCGGGGGAGACCGGCCTGCCGTCGGGCCCGGGCCTGGTCGAGGTCCTGGCCGGTCAACGCGGCGTCGCCGAGGCGATCCGGCGGTCCCCGGGCGGGCCGGACGTGTTGACGGCCGGGCGGGTCGGCGACCCGGCCGCGCTGCTGGCCAGCCCGCGGCTGAACGCGCTGCTGCAGGAGCTGGGCGGGCGCTACGATCTGGTCGTGGTGGACGCGCCGCCGGTGCTGGCGGTGGCCGACCCGCGGGCCCTGGCGCCCACGGTGGACCGCACGGTGCTGGTCGTGCGCTGGGCGCGGACGCCGCGGGAGACGGTGACGCGGGCGGCGCGGCTGCTGCACGACGCCGGCGGCGCCGTGGCAGGCAGCGTGCTGACCCAGGTCGATCTGCGCCGGCACGCGCAGGACGGCGGCGAGAGCGGCTACGCGCGCGGCTACTATGCCGAGTGACCGCCTGCGCCGGCTCGTCGGCGCCGTGCTGGGGCTGGCGCTGCTGGCCGAGGCGCTGCCGATCGCCGCCGCCGCCATCGCACGCCTGCCCGGCGATGCCGTGCTGCAGGACCTGCGGCGCGGCGCGCCGGTGCCGCGGGCCGCGCTCGACCGGGTGGCCGGCAGCCGCGAGCGCGCGCTGGCCTGGCGCGAGCGGCCGGCCGACCGGGCGGTGCTGGGACTGGTTCATCTGCTGCGCGCGGACCGTGCGGCCGGCGATCCGACAGCGCATCTGCAGGCGGCGGCGTCGCAACTGCGGCGGGGGCTTCGCGGCAATCCCGCCGATCCGCACGCCTGGGTCCGGCTGGCACTGGCGCAGGCCCGGCTCGGCGACGCACCAGCCGCGGCCGGAGCGCTCCGCATGTCGGAGCGCACCGGGGCGAACGTTCCGGAGTTGCAACAGACACGCTCGGCGCTGCGCCACTGGCTGGCGGCATCCGGCGCCCCGGGACGCCAACCGTAAAAAAGGGGCGGCGCCGTCGTGTGACGGCGCCGCCCAGGCGGGAGGCTTGAACTTGGGAGGATCCGTCTGCGTGCGGGCTGTTCAGACCGCGTGGCGGTCGAAGCCGACATCGCGGCGCAGGCGCGGGCTCAACCGCTCCATCGCCTGCCGCTTGCGGCGTTCGATCCTGCTCTGGACGATCCAGCGGCGGATCGTCCGGTCCGGGCGCGTCACCGACTTGCGGGTCTGCGGCGACATCCGGCGGAGGCTCTGCTGCGTCACCATGGTACCACCACCTTTGTTGGCCTGGCGTTCGACATCGGGGGTTTGGGCAAGCCGGTCGGCGGGGCGGGCGGCCCACCGTCGTCGCCGGCACCCACGAAGATGGCATCGCGCGTTTCACGCGACCAATGTCCGCGCACCCGGCGGGCTATGACGTGACTGCATACTCCGAAACGCAGCTGTCACGCTGCTTTCGCGTCCATCCCGACCAAACTGGGGTTCGTTCGCCCGACCGGTGTTTCACGCGGCCCGGCGACTCAGTCAAACAGCGTCGCCAGCCGGTCCATCGCGGTCGACAGACGCGCCTGCGAGGACGCGAAGCAGAGCCGCAGGAAGCCCTCGCCGGCGGGGCCGAAGGCGATGCCCGGCGCCAGGCCGACGCCGGTCCGCTCGAGGATGTCCTTGGCGGTGGCCAGGCTGTCGGTCATGCCCTCGACGGCGAAGAAGGCGTAGAAGGCGCCGGGCGGCCGCGCCAGCGTGACCTTGCGCATGCCGCCGAGGCGCTGCGTCACCAGATCGGCGCCCTGGCGGCCGCGCTCCACCATCTCGTCGACCACCGGCTCGCCGTCGCGCACCGCGGCCAGCGCGCCCTCCTGCAGGAACGGCGGCGCGCCCGAGGTGTTGAACTCGATCAGCGCGTCGACCGCCGGCTCCATCGACGCCGGGTGGATCAGCCAGCCCAGCCGCCAGCCGGTCATCGCCCAGGCCTTGGAGAAGGAGTTGATCACCAGCACCGGGTCTTCCGGTTCGGCCAACTCCAGTATCGACGGCGCGCTCCTGGCCTCCGGGTCGTCGTACAGGAAGCGATGGTAGACCTCGTCCGCGATCAGCCAGATGCCGCGGGCCCGGCACAGATCCAGGATCGCCTGCAGTTCGCGGCGGCTCGCGGTCCAGCCGGTCGGGTTGGACGGGCTGGCCAGGAAGATCGCCCGGGTGGCCGGGCCGCAGGCGTCGGCCAGGCGGTCGAGGTCGAGCGCGAACCCGCCGGCCGCGGTCGCCTCCAGGCCGACCTCGACGACGCGGCCGCCGTGCGCCCGTGCTGCCGCCAGGGCGTTCGGCCAGACCGGCGTGACCGCGACCAGCTCGTCGCCGCTGCGCAGGATCGACTGGAAGGCGATCTGGATCGCGTTCATGCCGGCGCTGGTGACCGAGATGCGGTCGTCGCTTAGCTCGGCCGCATGGATCGCCTTGTGGTAGTCGGCCAGCGCGGCGCGCAGCTCCGGCAGGCCGCGCTTGTGGGTGTAGAAGGTCTTGCCGGCCGCAAGCGCGTCGCTTGCCGCCCGGCAGATGAAGTCCGGCGTCGGCACGTCGCCCTCGCCGACCCACAGCGGCACCAGGTCCGCGCGCCCGAATCCGAGCTGCCAGAGCTCGACGATCTTCGAGGATTCCAGGCTCTCGACCTCGGGGCACAGCGGCAGCGGTGTGTCGGCTTTGGGCATCGTCGAAGTGGGCCTTCGGGGTTGATGTTGGCGGGTCGCGCCGGAGCATCGTCGGGCGCGGGGCGGCTAGCAAGGGGGGTTGCGCGTACCGGGCTGCAAGCTCCCAGCGCGTGGTTCGAGACGCCGCCCTGCGGGCGGCTCCTCACCATGACACTGTAGGATTAGGATTGCCGTTCAGTGTCATCCTGAGGAAGGCCCCCTGAGCCCGTCGAAGGGGGCCGTCTCGAAGGGTCTGCGCACCGGCTGAGCCGCAGCATCTCCCGCATCGACCGCGGGCGGACCGCCCGCGGATGGCCGCGGCGTAACGGGCTGCTACCCCTCCAACTCCTGCCGGCCGGCGAAGTGCTCCAGCGCTTCGGGGTTCGCCAGCGCTTCCTTGTTCTTCACCGAGCGGCCGTGCACCACGTCGCGCACCGCGAGCTCGACGATCTTGCCGGAGCGGGTGCGGGGAATGTCAGGCACCTGCAGCACCTTGGCCGGCACGTGGCGCGGCGAGGCGCCGGTCTTGATCTGTTGCTTGATGCGGTCGACCAGCTCGTCGGTGAGCTCGTGGCCCTCGTTGAGGCGCACGAACAGGACGACGCGCTGGTCGCCGCCGACGTCCTGGCCGATCACCAGGGATTCCGCGACCTCCTCGAGCTTCTCCACTTGGCGGTAGATTTCCGCGGTGCCGATGCGCACGCCGCCCGGGTTCAGGGTGGCGTCGGAGCGGCCGTAGATCACCACGCCGCCGGTCTGGCTGTCGATCGAGGCGAAGTCGCCGTGGTGCCAGATGTTCTTGTAGGTGGCGAAGTAGGCGTTGAAGAAGCGCTCGCCGTCGGGATCGTTCCAGAACTTGACCGGCATCGACGGGAATGGCTTGCGGCAGACCAGTTCGCCCTTCTGGTCGCGCACCGAGTTGCCCTGGTCGTCGAAGATGTCGACGTCCAGCGCCAGACAGCGCGCCTGGATCTCGCCGCGGTAGACCGGGCCGATCGGGTTGCCGGCGACGAAGCAGCCGACGATGTCGGTGCCGCCGGCGATCGAGGCCAGGCAGATGTCGTCCTTAATGTTGCGGTAGACCACGTCGAAGCCTTCGGCGACCAGCGGCGAGCCGGTCGAGGCCAGGGTGCGCACGCTCGCCAGGTCGAACTCGTCCTTCGGCCGCGCGCCGCCGTTGCCCAACGCGTCGATGAACTTGGCGCTGGTGCCGAACAGCGTCATCCGCTCCGCCTCGGCGTAGCGGAACAGGATGCGCCAGTCCGGGTAGAACGGCGAGCCGTCGTACAGCAGCACGGTGGCGCGGCTGGCCAGGCCGGAGACGATCCAGTTCCACATCATCCAGCCGCAGGTGGTGAAGTAGAACGGCCGGTCGCCCGGGCGCACGTCGCTCTGCAGCTGGTGTTCCTTGAGATGCTGCAGCAGCGTGCCGCCGGCGCCGTGGACGATGCACTTCGGCTTCCCGGTCGTGCCGCTGGAGAACAGGATGTAGAGCGGCGCGTTGAACGGCATCTGCTCGAACTCGATCGGACCGCCGTCGTAACGATCCTCCCAGTCCGCCAGGCGCTCGGCGCCTTGAGCCACATGGGGGTCGATGCCGCTGGGGTCGCCGTCGCCGGCGTAGTTGACCAGCAGCACCTTCTGCAGCGTCGGCAGCTGCTTCGCCACCTCGGCCACGTTGGGCGCGCTGGGGCGGACCTTGCCGTTGTAGTGGTAGGCGTCGCAGGCGAACAGCACCTTGGGCTCGATCTGGCCGAACCGGTCGAGCACGCCCTGCACGCCGAAGTCGGGTGAGCAGGATGAGAAGATCGCGCCCACGCTGGCGGTCGCCAGCATGGCGATCATCGTCTCCGGCATGTTCGGCAGGTAGGCGGCCACCCGGTCGCCCGGCTCCACCCCCAGATCGCGCAGCCCCTGGGCGACTCTGGAGACGCGGGCGTACAGCTCGTCGTGGCTGAGGCGCGTCTTCACCTGGTCCTCGCCCCAGAACACGATGGCGTCGCCCGACCCACGCTGCTGCAGCATGTTCTCGGCGTAGTTCAGCTTCGCGTCCGGGAAGAACGCCGCGCCCGGCATCTTGTCGAAGTCGGAGATCACGCGCTCGCCGCGAGTCTCCGCCACCACGCCGGTGAAGTCCCAGAGCGCGGTCCAGAACGCCTCCATCGAGGCCTGGTCCCGCCGCGACCACTCCCAGAGCTGGTGGTAGTCCGCGGCTTCGACGCCGTGCTCGCGGCGCACTTTCTCCATGAACGCGGCCAGCCGGGTGTCGCGGATGCGCTCGGCGGACGGCTGCCACATCAGGGTCGGGGTCTCGGGCGCGCTCATGATCGCGTTTCCTCCCGGTCGGTCGTTGGCTGCGCTGGACGCGTTGGACCAGCTGAACCTCTGGGGATCAATCAAAACTCAGGCCGTGCCGCCGGTGCAACGCCCGCGGCCTGGGGCGGCCCGATACCCCGGCCGATCGCCCTACTGGAAGCCGACGCTGGGCAGCCAGGTGACGATGCTGGGGAACAGGAACACGATCAGCAGGCCCAGCAGCTGCAGCAGGATGTAGGGCAGCACGCCCTTGTAAATGTCGGTCACGTTGATCTCAGGCGGACATATGCCCTTGACGTAGAAGATCGCGAAGCCGACCGGCGGCGTCAGGAAGGAGGTCTGCAGGCACACCGCGAACATGATGGTGAACCACACTAGGTCGAAGCCCAGGTTGATGATCACCGGCGCCACCAATGGCAGGATGATCAGCGTAATCTCGACCCAGTCGAGGAAGAAGCCCAGCAGGAACACCACCAGCAGGATCGTCAGCAGGATCCCTTCCGGCGGAAACGGCAGGCCCAGCAGCGCGCCCTCGATCACCCGGTCGCCGCCCAGGCCGCGCAGCACCACGGCGAACGCGGTGGCGCCCAGGAAGATCGCGAAAATGAACGCGGTGGTGCGGGTGGTCTGCGCCAGCGAAGTCTTCAGCACCGACCAGGTCAGGCGCCGGTTCGCCGCGGCCAGCAGCATCGCGCCGATGGCGCCGACGCCGGAGGCTTCGGTCGGCGTCGCCAAGCCGGCGAAGATCGACCCCAGCACCGCCAGGATCAGGCCGGCCGTCGGCACCACCGCGACCAGCACGTCCCAGAACACGCGCGGCGTGATCTTCGGGCGATCCTCGGGCAGCGGCGCGCTGGCCGGGCTGACGATGCCGAGGACCAGCACGTAGGCAACGTACATCGCGCCCAGCAGCAGGCCCGGGAAGAACGCGCCCAGGAACAGGTCGCCGACGCTCGCCTCCGGCCGCGCCAACCGGTCGGCCATCAGCACCAGCATGATCGACGGCGGGATCAGGATGCCCAGCGTGCCGGTGGCGCAGGAGGTGCCGACCGCCAGCGCCTTCGAGTAGCCGTGCTTCAGCATCACCGGGATCGACAACATGCCGAGCAGCACCACGCTGGCGCCGATGATTCCGGTGGTGGCGGCCAGCAGCACGCCCAGCACGATCACCGTAATGGCGTAGCCGCCGCGCACCGCGCCGAACAGCTTCACCATGTTGTTCATCAGCCGCTCGGCGACGCCCGACTGGTCGAGCATGATGCCCATGAAGATGAACATCGGCAGCGCCACCAGGGTGATGTTTTCGACCAATCCCCAGAGGCGTTCCGGCAGCAGCCCGAGCGAGCTGCCCCAGTCGAACCACAGGTCGGCGCCGAACTGCTCGACGGCGACGATGCCGACCACGGTCCAGATCACCGAGGTGCCGCCCAGCACCCAGGCCACCGGGAAGCCGGTGAACAGCAGTGCGCCGAAGGTGGCGAACATGCCGATGACGAAGATTGTCTCCAGGCCCACGGTTGCGTGCTCCGTCCGCGGCTAGGTTTCGTCGTGCCGGCTGTGCGGCCCGGTCGGGCGCGGCCAGCCGAACAGCAGGGCGGTGCACTTGCTCAGGCGGGACAGCGCGGCCAGGAACAGCAGCGCGAAGCTGAGCGGCAGGAAGAACTTGAGCGCCCAGCGGGCAGGCAGACCCGCCGGCGCCTGACTGACCTCGCCCTGCAGGTAGGAGGACAGGAAATAGGGCCAGGACAGGTAGGCGCCGATCGCCACGAACGGCATCAACAGCAGCAGGATGCCGAACAGCTCGATCCACACTTGCTTGCGCAGCGACAGGCGCTCGTGAATGACGTCGACGCGGACGTGGTCGTCGGAGACCAGCGTGTAGGACAGGCCGACCAGCCAAGCGGCCCCGGCCAGATGCCACTCGATCTCCTCCGCCATCACCGAGCCAGAGGCAAATGCGTAGCGCCCGATCACGGCGACCACGATCACGCCGATCACCGCCAGCCACAGGAAGGAGAAGGCGAAGCCGAGCCGCTTCAAGGCGCCGTCCAGCACCTCGGAGAAAAGGGTGCGCGGCAGCTCGGTATGGTGGACGTAGTCCGCCTCGACCGTGCTGTGGTGCGGCGGGTCCGGCGTGTGCGTGGAATCGGACATGGATTCGATCCGCGTCGGGACCTTGGGCCCTGCGAGCCCGGCGAAGGGTCAGCGCGACCGCCGCCGGTCCGCGCGGAACCGGCGGCGGCATTCAGGCCGTGCTTACTGCTCGTCGCCCAGGTCGGCGGGTAGGTAGGCGCGCTTGTCCCAGACCTGATAGGTCTCCTGGAACTGCTGCTGGCTCTCGTAGACGCGCTTGAAGTCCGCGTCCTTAGAGGCCTCCTCCTGCAGCACCTCGCGCGTCACCTGCTGCAGCTCGCGCAGAACGGCGCGCGGGATCTGGTCGGCGTTCACGCCCTTTTCGCGGAAGCCCTGCAGCACGGCGCCATTCTTGTACTCGCCCTCGGCGAGCCCGCGCATCGTGGCGGCGGTGCAGGTGGTCTCGATCAGCGCCTTCTGCTGATCCGTGGTCGCCTCCCACTCATCGCCGTTGATCAGCATGTACTGCGCGGTGAACGGCTGGTGCCAACCTGGGAACAGGTTGTACTTGACCACCTTGTTGAAGCCCAGGATCTGGTCGATCGCCGGCATCGAGAACTCGGTGGCGTCGATCGTGCCCGTCTGCAGCGCCTGGAACAGCTCGCCGCCGGGCATCATGGTGACCGAGGCGCCGAGCTTCTCCAGCACCTTGCCGCCGAGGCCGGCGAAGCGGATCTTCATGCCCTTGTAGTCTTCCAGGCTGTTGATCGGCTTGGAGTACCAGCCGGCGGTCTCGGGGCCGATGATGCCGCAGAGCTGGGCGTGCACGTTGAAGCCCTTGTTGGCGTAGACCTCCTGCAGCATGTCGTGGCCCGGACCGTAGTAGTACCAGCCGGCGAAGGCCCAAGGCTTCAGGCCGAACGGCACCGCGGCGAACAGCGGCACGGCCGGAACCTTGCCCTGGTCGTAGCCGATCCAGGTGTAGCCGGCACCCACCTTGCCGTCGGAGACTGCCTGCAGGATGTCGAACGGCGGCACCAGTTCGCCCGGCTCGGAGACGCGCACCTGCACGCTGCCGCCGGACGCGGCGTTCAGCTGCTTGGCGACGTACTGCGAGGGCGAGCCCAGGCCCGGCAGGTTGGACGCGAAGGCGATCGGCATCTTCCAGCGGATGTCGTCGGCCTGTGCCGGGCCCATGGAGCCGGCGGCGAGCAGACCGCCGAGCGCCAGCGACCCGGCAAGAGTCTTCAATTGCGTCGAAAACGGCATCTAAGGATACCTCCCTGTTGGCGCCCCGCCGCTCCGGACAGGGCGGGGACGATCGAAGCAGGCGTGCGGGTGCAACCCGTCTTGCAGCCCTCGCGACGAGAGCCGAGAATGCCGGGAGACGCTATCGCAGCGCAGCGTCGCCCACAAGCTGCGAACGGCGGACTCACCAGAATTTGCGCGGCTTTCGCGGCGCTTGCGGTTTTGCGCACCGCAGCCTGCGAGGCACGGGTGCATCGCTGCCCTGCGCAACCCGCGCTGGTCTGGTTCGATCGCTGCGCGCTAGGCTGGTCGACCGTTATGTCCGCCGTTTCCGCCCCCGCTGCCGCCGCCAACGCGCTCGCGGCCCGCTTCGCCGCGGTGCCGCCGCCGGTGCGCGGGGCGCTGCTGATGACCGCGGCGGCGCTCGGCTTCTCCTGCATGAACGTGATCATCCGGGCCGGCGCGCAAGAGCTGGATCCGCTACAGATCGCCTTCTTCCGCAACGCCTTCGCGCTGCTCTTCATGCTGCCGTGGCTGCTCTGGGCTGGACTGCCGGCGCTGCGCACCTCGCGCCTGAAGCTGCATCTCAGCCGTTCGGTCATCGGCATGGCGGCGATGACCTGCTGGTTTTACTCGGTGGCGCTGCTGCCGCTGGCGCAGGCGGTGTCGCTGAACTTCACCGTGCCGCTGTTCGCGACGGCCGGCGCGGCCCTGATCCTGGGCGAGACGGTGCGGATGCGGCGCTGGAGCGCCACCGCTATCGGCTTCCTGGGCGTGCTGGTGATCGTCCGGCCCGGCATGGCCGAGGTGACGCCGGCGACCGGGCTGCCGATCCTGGCGGCGGTGTTCATGGCTGCGGCGGTGCTGATCGTGAAGACGCTGTCGCGCAGCGAGAACCCGAACGCCGTTGTGTTCTACATGAACCTGTTCCTGACGCCGCTCAGCCTGGTGCCGGCGCTGTTCGTGTGGCGCTGGCCCAGCTGGGAGACCTTCGCGCTGATGCTGCTGGTGGGGCTGCTGGCGGTGATCTCGCACCTGATGCTGACCCGCGCTTACACCCACGCCGACGCCAGCGCGGTGATCCCGTTCCACTACGCCCAGTTGCCGTTCGTGGCGCTGATCGCTTTCGTCACCTTTGGCGAGGTGCCGGACGCTTGGACGCTGTCGGGAGCGGCGATCATTGCCGGCTCGGCGGTCTACATCGCCCGGCGCGAGGCCAGGGTGGCGCAGGCCCGCCGGGCCGAGCCGGCAGCGTGAGCGGGGTGCGCGGCCGATCCGTCTGAGCGTCGATGCTTCGACACGGCCCTGCGGACCTGCTCAGCATGAGCCCATGTATTGCTTTCGTACCCTCGGCTCATCCTGAGCTTATCGAAGGATCGGCGCTCGCCCACCAGCTTGCGGCACGGCACACGCCGGCCGCCCCCACACGACGCCTTTCAGCCCCAGATCACCCGCAGCAGCGGGGCGCCCAGCGCGATCACCGCCACCGCCGTCAGCGGCCGCCGCAGCCGGGGGTACCAGGGCGGCGCCAGGCCGGCGTGCACGACCCGCACGTCGGCGGCGTAGGCCGCGGCGAAGGCCAGGATCTGCATCACCAAGCCGACCAGCGGCACCACGATCAGCGACACCCAGCCGACCAGCGCCGGCGCCACCGACCAGCCCAGCCGGGTCCAGCTGCAGGCCGCCTGCTCGTCGCCGTCGGTCCCGACCCCGGCCAGCGCCAAGCCCCAGTGCGCGGCGCCCAGGAAGCTGATGATCACGGCGCCGTAGAACAGCTGGACGTTGAGCGCGAAGGTGTCCCAGCCGGACGGCGCCAGCCAGACCGCCAGCGCACAGACCACCAGCGGGATCAGCCCGGTGCCGCCGTAGACGGCGGCCGGGCGGGGCACGTCGTGGCCCGGGCGGCCGGATGGGCGGTGCGGTTTGGCGGTCATGGGCGCGGCAGGGCGAACACGGTGCGCGGCGTCAGGCGGCGTCGCCGCCCTGTTCGCCGCGGATCTCGGCCAGCGCGTCCTGTGCCCGCTTGCGGTGTGCGTCGGTGACGTACTCGCTGACCTTGCAGTAGGCAGCGGCCATCACCGCGGCGTCGTCGACGAAGCCGAAGGCGGTGAGCACGTCCGGCACCACGTCGGCCGGCAGGATGAAGTAGGCCAGGGCGCCGAACAGGATCGCCTTGACTTGCATCGGCGTGGCCGGGTCGCGGGCACAATAGTAGGCCGCCACCGCGTCCTCCAGAAACGGCACCCGGCCCAGCACCCGGCGCGCCTTGCCCCAGAAGCCGTGCTCGACCTTGGCGCGGTCGCGTTCGAACTTCTTCGGCTCGTAGTGCAGCACCTCGCGCGCGGTGTCGTCGTACTCGACCATGCCTCGAATATGACCGCGCGGTGCGGCGCTCGCAATGGCCGGCCGTCCCTCGATGCCCCTGGCATGGCCCGGCGGCTCGGCAGAGCGAGGGGCTTTGGCCCGACCGCCGCAGCGTCAGCCGATCCGGTCCCGAAAAGGCCGTGTCGAAGCAGCGGGAATTCGTGTAGAAGCACGCATCGAGCCGGAACGTTACGCCTGGAACGGCTTGGCGAACGTGTCGATCTTCTTCGCCATGTCGATGTCGCGTTGGCTCAGACCGCCGACATCGTGGCTGGACAGCGTGATGTCGACCCGGTTGTAAACGTTGAACCACTCGGGATGGTGGTCCATCTTCTCAGCCGCCAGGGCGACGCGGGACATGAAGCCGAAGGCCTGATTGAAGGTTTTGAAGCTGAACGACTTGTGGATGGCGTCGCGGTCCTCGACCGTCGTCCACCCGTCCAGCTCCGCGAGCGCCTTCTCGCGCTCGTCCGCGCTGAGCTTGCCGGACATGGAACCTCGCTTGTTCGCGGTTGTCTGCGATTTGGCTTGGGGCCCTTGCTAGCTGGCAGCGCGCGCCGGCCGGGTCAAGCGCCGGGCTGCGATCGGACGGGCGCACCTGCAGGGATGGAGAGACATGGGACAGTTGCACGACGTCGACCGCTACACCACGCCGCCGGAGCTCGCCGACATCGAGGCGATGGCGCGCGAGGGGATCGCCAGCATCCCCGAGCAGCTGCGCAAGGCGGCTGGCGGCGTGACCGTGCTGGTCGAGGATTTTCCGGACGACGAGACGCTGGAGGAGATGGGCATCGAATCGCCGTTCGACTTGCTCGGCCTGTACCGCGGCGTCGACCTGACCCGGAAGTCGGTGCTCGACAGCACCGAGGCGCCCGACATCATCCACCTCTACCGCCGGCCGATCCTGGACTACTGGGCGGAGAGCGGGGAGGACCTGAAGGAACTGGTGACGCACGTGATCATCCACGAGATCGGACACCACTTCGGCTTCTCCGACGAGGAGATGGAGCGCATCGAGCTGCAGAGCCCGCTGCGCCGCTAGGGCAAGATCGACAAAGGTGTCATCACCTTTGTCGTGAATCTTGCCCTACTCTCAAAAAGAAGGGCCGACATCGCCGGTCCGGGGCGTCGCGGACCGTCAG
>ENA-ORDC01001165-ORDC01001165.1-marine-metagenome-genome-assembly--contig:-NODE-1165-length-20758-cov-4.521493_pt1 | contig 20758 bp, 19 predicted proteins | sample MGYA00237783_ERZ508515 | MGnify/ENA primary metagenome ERZ508515 (study PRJEB26186, sample SAMN06268792) | marine metagenome | isolation source: Eden Landing Ponds, San Francisco, CA, USA | place... | reverse complement strand
GAGCCACGCCCTGACCCTGCCATCCCGCTCCGTGCGCTCCTGTGTGGCCTGTAGCGGTGGCCGGGTATCTATAACGAATGTTTATGTTGGTGGGTGCGAGAGTGTGTCGCATGCAAGCCGCGAGACTGCACGAGTACACCGACGACATGAGCGAAGGACTGTCGATCGACGAGGTCGACCGCCCGGCGGCGACGGGCGCGAGCGACGTGATAGTCGAGGTAGAGGGCGCCGGCTGGTGCCAGACTGACAACCACATCATCGAGGGGATGTGGGCAGAGTACGTCCCGCAGGAACTCCCGTTGACACTGGGTCACGAGAACGCGGGGACGGTAGTCGAGACGGGTGAGGGCGTCGACATCGTCTCACCGGGTGATCCGGTGATTTGTCACCCGGTCCAGACCTGTGGCACGTGTCGTCCCTGTCGGCTCGGCGAGACGATGTACTGTGAGAACGACAAATTCAATGGCCTCACGACGGACGGCGGCTTCGCCGAGTATCTCCACACGAGCGAGCGCTCCGTGATTCCCCTGCCTGAGGGAGTTGAGCCGATCGACATCGCCCCCCACGCCGACGCCGGGATCACCGCCTACCACGCCGCGAAGAAGGCGGTCGCGGAACTGAACCCCGGCGATCACGTGGTCGTCATCGGCGTCGGGGGGCTCGGTCACATCGGCCTGCAGTGTCTCGAGGCGATGAGCGCGGCGAAGATCACCGCGGTCGATCTGAAGGAGTCGGCGCTGAACCTGGCGGGTGGCTACGGCGCCGACCACCTCGTGAACCCCTCCGAGGACGACGTGCCCACTGAGATCGAGGCGATCACGGACGGCAACGGTGCGGCGCAAGTCCTCGACTTCGTCGGTGAGGACGTGACGACGGCGTACGCACCCGACATCACCGCGGCCGGTGGCGACCACCACATCATCGGATACGGCGGCCACATCCACGAACCGGCACAGGCGCTCGTCAACGGGGAGTTCTCCTTCGTCGGCAACATCGTCGGCCGGTACGCCGAGTTGCAAGAGCTGGTCGCACTCGTCGAGCAGGGGGACGTCGATCTCCACACGAGCCGGTACAACCTCGATCAGATCAACGAGGTCGCCGAGAAGCTTGAGCACCGCGAGATCGATGGGCGTGCCGTGATCACGCCGTAGGCGAACTCTCTCACCTGTTCAGTGTGGGCGAGAATCGAACAGAACCGATCGACAACCGTCTCCGGCAGCTGGTTCCTTGCTCTTCGGAAGACTGCGATCTGTTAGACGACCCCGGACGTAAGAATGAACCCAAGTAAGAGTACGACGCCGAGGAGAAGACCACCAACGAGTGGTGTATTCTCCATTGCTTTCTCGTGGAGGGCCATCTGTTCGTACTCTGAGCGGAACTCTTCGAGGTTTGCTTCGTCGTAGAAGTACTTCGTTTTCAGCACAAATCGCTCGGTAACTGCACAGCCCGTACATACTGGTGTCCCTTCGAGCCGTTCTGTTTTGATGTGCGAGCCACAGTTGATGCTCCCACAATTTGCACAGTACGTGTACGACTTCGCGGTTTCTTTCTCACAGTGGACGCACCGATGGATTCCGTCTTCGATCGCTACTCGGGAGGGCCCCGCAGCGTAGTACGAGTACGGATAGGTGTACTGCTGGAGTTGTAGTGTCTGTCGAACCCGTGGGACGTAGAGCGGTGAAATCGCCTGGATAGAGATATCCGATTGTTTCGGCTCACACGTCTTCTCGTAGGTGACATTGTTGCCACCTGTGTAGGTGACGGTCGTCGTGTGATGTTGCTGGAGGCGAGAGACTGCCCATTCTTTGTAGTCGGTTTCTGTCTGCCCGTAGCGAGCGACGTCGACGTCGTCGAACAGCGTGCTGAAGCGGTCGGAATCGAGTTCGACTGCTTGCTGGCTGTTGTTCGCGATGAGGTCTGCGAGACGGCTGTCTGCGATGCTGGGTTCTCCTCGTGTCGCATGGACGACGAAACGATTTGATTCGTTGACACGGTGGATGACGCCAACGGATGTTTCGAAGACCGCGTCTGTTCGTGCACTAATGGTGAGATAAGGCTGGAAGTCAACGAGCTTGTGTGGTTTTGGGAGTGCGTCTGCGTCGAGATTCTGGATGTCACGGGCTGCTTCACGTACTGGTGCATCAACGCCGCTTGCAGGGTCGAATGGCCGGAGCGTTTCGTTACAGAGAATCTCGATGCGGCCGTTGTAGAGGTCCAAGCCGACTTCGTCGGCGATGTCTCTCAGGTCGGTACCGTCGATGAGCTCAATTGGATATGGATCGCCGTTCTGTCTAAGTCGAGTAGCGTACTCTTCAGCGGGTGCAGAAAATTGTCCTGTTGTGACGACGATGCCACGCTTTGGGCCATCGTAGTCGTACGTCGCGATGGCTGAGTGGAGTTTCTGGACGACAGGCCGTCCGACAGAGCCTGTGTGTTTGCACTCGACGACAACTCCACGGCGTGTCCCGTCGACGACCTCCTCCATGAGGATATCTCGTCCTTCGTCGGCGGTTTTGCGTGCCTGATGGACGTTTTCGTACCCGAGATTCCGAAACACATCCTCCATCAGGTCCTCAAATTCGAATCCGGAGAAATCGTCTAAGAGTGGCATGAGAATTCTACTTGACAACCAGACGTACTGTGACTATTAATTAGTTTTCTCCCTGTCTCCAGGTGCTGTAACGCCCATCAATTTGAACGCGGTGAGCCGTCCCCTCTGCAGAGTCCAAGCCAGACTCCTCCGTGACTTTGTGTGCCACACTCGATGACTTGTCTCAGTCCGGCGGAATTCTTTTGTGACGATACACAATGTATATTAGACATGGTACCGAGTGATGGACGTTCAGAGGTGTTCTCTGCCCTCAGAGAAGCAGTCTATTCTGACTCGGATACTGAATTCGTGGTCGCATTCGGCTCACAGATTACGGGCGAGGCGACGACGGCGTCTGATCTCGACATCGCAGTTAAGTTTGCGGACAGTCTTTCTGCTCGTGACCGATTTGAGAAGCAGTGTTTCCTTCGTCGGCCGCAAACGACTCAGACACGTCTCGAATCATGTCGAGGACGCCCTCGGTGTTCGCGGTTATATCGACCGTCGAAACGCCGCCGCGACGGAGCGCGTCGACTGTCTCGATTGCCGTCTCGAGGTCGGTCCCGCGGATGATTGCGACGATGCCCGACTCTGCGATTCGCTGGGAGATGGATGCGACCATACTCGTATCAGGGCGACCCGTGACTTGACCTTCGGAGAAATATCCGCTCACCGGATGCCGACTGCTGACGCCGGATTCGACGGTGAATCGGAAGGTACAGAAGCCGTTTACACGCCATTGAACGCTTGTTCTTCGGAGGATGACGAGCGATATCGAGACTGACGCTCTCAATCCATACGGGAGGAACGAAAGCACGTGCCGGACTGGGACGCGTAATCGTTACTGAAGTCAAAAAGAACAACCATACGGGGTGTTAACTCCGTACGGCTCCAAACACGAGTATGCCGCACTACGAGGCTTCTTTCGAGATTGAATCCGTGAGGGACTCGAACGCAACTCGGCGCATCCTAGCATACGCCTACGACACGATTCGAGAAGAATCACGCACCGTCCGGGAGGGTTCGGAGGATGCAACCGAACTCCTTAATTCGTTCAAAACACTTCGAGATGCGGCCGAGTCTCCGTCACCTGGCACCTTGGTCATCACTTATCGGCAGTCCGACAAAGAGTTCGATTCGTCGGCAATCCACGACTGAGGTCCGAGTCGTCCGGACCATCCTCGTTCTTCTTCGAACTCGAACTGTTGTATGCCGGTCGTCTCAAGTATCACTCCTCTCCGAAAGCCGTTGCTCTCGAAGTAGTGAGTGCAAGAGAAACGTAGTTACACAGTTTCGCCGTCGGGCAACGACGTGAAACGTGCCGATGAGCGGCGATCTTGGTGGGCGGCTCGGTGACCTCGATGAAGCACTCGAGGGTCCAGACCGGGCAGTTCTCGCACACCCAGACTCTGTGGACCGTTCCGTCTCGAATCACGACCCTGACAGATGTCCCGGCGTGGGTTTCGCAGGTCGGGGCCTGAGATATATCGGCCTGCAGAGCTCACCGTCGAAAAAAGCCTTTCCGCAGGTCTAATCAGACTGCCCTAGTCGGATACCGTTGCGGAGGTCAAATCAACGTTGGGGTGAGACGTTGCTGGTCAGCAATTGAACAGTTCCTACTCGTGGACCGAGTGGCGAAACGGTTACCCGCCAAGCCACCATCCGTAGAGTTGTTCTTGCTCGTTACTGTCGGAATGTTTTTTCGACTGGCCGTAGGTCTTCCCCTTGAGAAGTTGGCGTTCGACCGCGTTCGCGGCGAGTCGGAGGGCGTGAGCGGCACCATACCCCTCGCCATCGGCCGTGAAGTAGCCACGGTCGGTGACCAGGCGAATCCGTGCGAGCACCAGCGGTACGCCCCGCGATTGCTCTTTGTGCTCCTGCAGTTCGATGCTGGCCTTAATGACGCTCATCTCACCGTACTTTGAGACCATGCTCTCTATCAGCGCGGAGACGTCGTCGTAGTCCATCTCCTCCAGCAGGTCAAGCCCGAACACCTGCACGGCGCTCCGGTCATCGCGCTCCCATGTGAGCGCCTCGATGACGTCCGTCTTCGTGATGATACCGACCGGCTCACCGGAGTCGTCGGTTGTGACAACGAGAGAGGATATTCCCTGCTCGAACATCGTTTCGACGACAACGTCGAGTTGGGCGCTCCGCTTGACCGTCACGACTGTACTGGACATCAGATTTCGCACCGGAAGATCGAGCAGGCGGTCGGAGTCACCTCCGCGCGCGCCGAATCCACCGTGACTGCTCCCAGAGCGCCCGCGGCCACCGAAACTCCCCGGTGAACCACCCTGACTCTTGCTTCCCCCCCGCATGGTGAAATCGATAACGTCGTACAGGCTCAACATTCCCACGAGGTCCTTCCCGTCGACGACTGGGAGATGAGCGATGCCAGCTTCTCGAAGTATATTGAGCGCTTTCCCGATTGTGGTCTCAGGGGTCGCACTAATCAGCTCCGCCGTGTAGGCGTCGTCAACGGTCGCCGCGTCGAGAAACGGGCGGACGGCCTCGAGAACATCATCTGCGGTCACCACCCCCACGACACGGTCGTCGTGGAGTACGGGAAGCGCCTTGGCGTCGCTCCCAATCATGAGCCGCGCGACCTCACGGACGTCCTCGGTGCGTTCGACAGTCGGGACGTGCTGTACCTGTGAGCCGACCTTCGCAGACGGGTGATTGGACGAAGACGCCAGCTGTCGGCGATGAACGATGCCGCGATACTCGTCGCTGTCTGTTACGACGATGGCATCGAGCTCCTGATTCTCGAATGCGCCGGCGACCTTCGAGAGCGGTGTTCTGATGTCGAACTCTGTGAATTTTGGGGAGAGGATCTCAGATATATCCATGTGTGACTCTCTACTAGAAGGGCGCTGGACGGTTATGCCTGTTCCACCGCTGAACTTCGAAAGAGAGGTATGCTGAGTACTGTCCGGGCAATAAACGGGTGACGACCAAAGTGCACCTATTCGAGATTGACGAAACATAACCGCTAGAAACGGTACCAAGTGACGAAATAAACGATGCTACTCAGTACCGAAACCAAATTCTCACGGAATTAGTTGTTACAGGCTCTGGTGAACCACCATACTGCGATTGATTTTATGTTGCGGCATGCTTGATGTTATGAACGACACATTTCAAGACGCGCTCACGAACATCTGGGTCGATGATTCCATCCGAAGGCGAATGATTCGAGCCAGTCGTCGGCAGTCTCTACGTCGTCGTGTCTGAAATAGTTTGAGAACGATAATATTCGTATATTTATATTATAAATGACATATTCGGCGCTGTTTCGATTCCCTGTTTTTCGTACCGGAATCGGAGCCCGTGCCGATTGCAGGCGTCTTTCAGCGGCGTCGCGCCATCGACGAGAAACACGGCGTCGTCGACGTCGTGTTTCTCGCGGTGTTCTCGGAAGAACGAATGAGCGAGAACTTCGTTCTCGTCGGCTCAAACTTCGTATAGAGCAATTCGTTTGATTCTGAATCGACAGCCGCGTACAGCCAGTACTGCTCGTCATTGAGTCGAATCACGGTTTCACCGACCGCAACGTAATCCGAGCTTCGGCCGTCGTCGGGCTGTAGGGCGGCCTTGTGAACGGTGGAACGAGCCCGTCCGACACCAAATATCTCAGGAATAAAAATAGTACTTGAAAGCGATAGTTAGCGAGTAGATCTGAATACTGAGCTTCATCAGCAGTCGCGGTGTCGGCACGAGCGCATTCGACTGCGCTCTCGAGAGACGTGTAGCAACCACCGTCAGAGAACGAATCTGGAGTGACACTCAGGAGACCCATGACTTGTGTATGATCTGTACTCTCAAGCGTTTGGACCCGGGCAATATTTATACATGGTCTAGTTAATGAAATAAATCCTGAGGTTGCGAAGCAACGTCGGTGATTTGTTCAATGTGATGGCTTTCTCGCTTAGCGTCATCTCTCTACGGTTCATCAACGCGAACATTCATTTTCACGGTCTCGTGGGGTTGTCTTCCCACTCATACCACGTACAGGGATTGTAACTGTGGTAGTCAACAGCACCGTTCAAAAATATTCGATAATATCGAGATATCAGTTGTGCGGTATAAACACAATTAAGAACAACTCAGAGACCAGTTATTGCGAGTGGTTTCGTTGGGTGGTCTGTTCATAGAGTTTGTATTGATTAGAGACGTGGTGTAGACAACTGTCGTCCTGGAGTGCCACATACTGACTTCGATATATGCGACTATGATGTCGAGTTTAATTACAACAATAGGTTCGTAATTGTTTACCCGGGTCACGAAACTTAGCCAGATCACCGGCTCAAAGTCATACAATATTCACGAGTATCGACGACGCTCTCGCATTTCAGATACTTCGCAAATATGGAGATATGCGGCCTCTCAGTCCGCTTTCTGGTTCAGAGAATCGATTCGGGCGAGTTGCTTCGATATAGTCGAAATTAACGTGACTCTCAGATAATTGGCTGAAAAGGTGGTTCACAGTCTGGTTGATGATGGCAGAGTGTAAAAGTAGTATAGTGCCACCCGCTACGCTGGTCACTAGATTCGACAGATACGAAATGAAATCCTCACGCCGATTACCATCTGGACTGTTCTCAATGACTGCCCTGTTGCTCTCAAATAGGGTTAGGATACCTAGAAAGCATATACATGAATGCCCTCATCTATTTGATCTCGATTCGATATCGATGAACCACCAATCACACGGCTTGAATTGTGGTGTCAAACGAGACTATGAATCGATACTCCGAAAGGACGAGACGGTTTTAGTACAAGACGAGAAACACGCCAATCTGTATCGGAACGAGCGTCAGAAGGGTCAGTACAGCGATAGCACTTGATACTCGCGTCAGTTCGACAGTATCGACAACACCCATTCCAAGGATTGCCACGAGAACTGCCGACTGGTACGGGAAGAAGTAGGTGTTGAGTGCGACGGCCTCCATCATCGCGATGGGAACCAACGGGACACCGACAGTACTCGAAAACGAAACGAGTATCGGCGTGAGAACGCTGGCAACGGCGAGCCCTTCCATCACCAGCGTAAGAAGTTGCGAGACGATGACGACAAACACGAGCACGAGCGGGAGAGACACGTCGGCGGGGAGCTGTGAGAGGAGTGTTTCGGCGGCCAGATTGGTGAAGCCGGTCTGTTGGAGACCGGCCGCGATTGCGAAGATAGCGCCGAAAAAGAACAGAATCGAGAAATCTGCCTCTCCGACGGCACCGGGGTCGACGACGCCTATCTTCGGAGCGAACGCCAAGAGTGCGACTACGAGCGCACCGAAAAGCGGGTGCAGTCCGTGTGCGAAGTCCGTCACCCAGATAGCCACACCGACGAGGAGGAAGACGAGCATCCGCAACTGTTCGGCCGTCACGCTCACGCTCTCGGCGCGTTTCGGAGCGTCGAGAGCGTCGGCGTCTCGCGGCCGGTAGAGCAGATAGATGACAGCGATGACCACCAGAACGCGACCGAGGCCCATTACCGGAGCGAGCCAACGGAGCCACTCGGTCCACGAGATGGACACCCCGGCGGCCGATTCGACGAGGCCAGTCACGATGATGTTTGCGAGGGACCCGGTCAGGACCCCCGAAGAACCGTAAAACGTCGCGAACAGCGGTCCGAGGAAGATTCCTATCTTCGCCCGCCGCTCCGTGAAGATGTCTCCGAGCGAAAGCAGTATCGGGCCGAGTATGAGCACCCGAACGAGCGAAGAAGGAATCAGGACGGCCAGCGCGAGGCTGGCGAGACAGGAAGTGACGAGAAGATATCGAAACGCCGTGGTGGCGTCGGTCGACGCGGCGTCCGACAGCCGAGCGCGTGCGAGTTCTTCGACCAACCCCGCGAGTCCGCTCTGACGAGAGGCCTCACCGACGAGAATACCGACAGCGACCAGCCACGTCGCTGGCGAGCGAAATCCCGTCAGCGCTAGCGCTGGTGAGAACGCGACGCCGATGAGTCCGATGCCGACAAGCGCGGTGAACCACGGCTCAACCGGGGACCGGACCCACAGCATGATACAGAATACGGTAATCGCGAGCATCGTACTCGCGTCTCTCGCAAGCGGGGCGAACTGAAAGACGGCCACGGCGGCGAACGCTCCGACAAGCGGTGACAGCCACGCAGGGTCGACGCCAGAGACGCCGACGGCCGACCAACGCGAGTTATCCGACATTGTGCGTCAGTAGACAGAGTCGACACCAATGATTCTATCGGGCGTGTTACGCGGTCGAGGGGCGACTCGTCTCCCATAGACTTATTGCGAAACTGTACCAACACCGTGCTATGGCACGGCAAGAGCCAGAAGACCTCTTAGAGATGAGTGCTGGGACGCGAAGTATCCTCGAGGAACACGACCTCCGTCCGCTGTGGGAAGTCGAAGACGACATGGGTCACGTCCTCGACGACCCCGAGTCGGATATCTGGAAGTGGGAAGACATCCAGACCGCTATCGACGCCATCGAGGACGACGTTCCCATTGCCGACCTCCCGCCGGGGTTCCAGCGGCGCGTCGCCGTTCCCATCAACACGGCGAACGCCATCTCGAACACCATCTACGTCGGGATTCAAACGGTCTCGCCGGGTGAGACTGCACCTGCGCACCGACACGGGGCGAACGCGCTTCGGTTCACTATCGACGGGAGCGAGGACATGAAAACTGTCGTTGCGGGCGAGGAGTTCCCGATGAAGGACAACGACCTCATCACGACGCCGCAGTGGGAGTGGCACGACCACGTCAACGACGGCGACGAGACGGCCGCGTGGCTCGACGTGCTCGACCTCCCGCTCGTCCTCGACTCGCTCAACGCGAAAAACACCTTCGAGTATCACGAGCTGGACCGCCAGCCGGTCACGAAGACGCCGGGGTACTGGGAGTCACAGTACGGGCGTGCCCGCGACTACGACGAGACGAAGCGAGACGGCATCCCCGGTCCGTTCGAGGGTACGTGCGAGGCGACGCCGCCCTACCGGTTCGGGTGGGACGACACCCTGGAAGCGCTCCGCCAGCGCGCCGACAACGACACCCCGGACCCGCACGACGGCTACAGTCTCTCGTACGTCAACCCAGCGTCGGGGAAGCCGCCGCTGTTTCCGACGATGTCGTTCCGCGCGCAGTTGCTCCAAGCGGAGACTGACCCGCACTTCCACAACGCGACCGAGGTGTACTTCGTCATCGAGGGTGAAGGCGCGACGCATGTCGGCGACGAAGCGCTGGAGTGGAGCCAGTGGGACGTGTTCGTCGTCGCACCGGATGAGATTCATCACCATGAGCCGGATGGTGAGGCCATCCTCCTCGGGATGACCGACCGTCCCGTGTTCGAGGCGTTCAACCTCTACGCCGAGGCGGCACCACAGTAATCGCGGCTGTCGGCGAGCGTTCAAGCACTACGGACGACGGCTGTTACTGCTAAGAGATATTTCATACGTTGTTTTACTGCAGGTGGTAGGCTTATGTACTCGGCGCTACGACGACGTGTATGGCGGAGTTCGAGAACCCCTACGCACAGGCAAATCCATTTGTCCGAGCGCATTTCGACTGTTTGAACTGTGGCGGAAAACTCTGGGAGTACGCCATTCAAGACCGAATGGTGTGCGAGGACTGCCGCGAACTGTTCGACTCCTCAGAGATATTTGACGAATCAATCGCCCATGAGTAACCGTATAGACCAACGCGGCACGTCTGCTGATTACACCGACGAACGGCCGAACTACGACCACGTGTCGAACGACGTCAAGCGGCCGGCGCTCGTCTCCGGCCTTCGCGAGCGAGTCGCCGGCGACGTTCGGTTCGACACGTACACGCGGCAGTTGTACGCGACCGACGCGAGTGCGTACGAAGAGACGCCCATCGGCGTCGTATTCCCGACGTCGACCGAAGACACCGCCGCCGTCGTCTCTTACTGCTCCGAACGGGGAATCCCAGTCCTCCCCCGGGGGGCTGGAACGAGTCTGGCCGGACAGGCGGTCAACGAGGCCGTCGTCCTCGACTTCACCCGGTACATGGACACTGTCGTGTCGGTCGATGCGGATGCTCGGCGCGCGCAGGTGCAATCCGGCGTCGTCCTCGCGGAACTCAACGAGGCGCTGTCCACGCACGAACTGAAGTTCGCACCCGACCCCGCGGCCGGCGACAGGAGCGTCATCGGCGGTGCCATCGGCAACAACTCGACCGGTGCGCACTCGCTCAAGTACGGGAAGACCGACGCGTACGTCGAGGAATGTGAGGTCGTCTTGGCCGACGGGACGGTCGCAACGCTCGGCGAGACGGACCTCGATGAACTCCGAGAGCGCGCCGACAGCGACGGCACGCTTCTCCAACGCGTGTACGCCGAAGTCGTTCGCATCGTCGACGACGAAGCCGAGGAGGTCAGAGCGCGGTTCCCCGAGTTGAAACGCAACGTGTCCGGGTACAACCTCGACGTTCTCGTGGAAGAAGCCGAGACGGGGACGGTCAATCTCGCGCGCCTCATGGCGGGGAGCGAAGGGACGTTAGCGGTCGTCACCGAAGCCACGGTCGCCTTAGAGCCGGTCCCCGTGACGAAATCGGTCTCACTACTGTTCTACGAGAGCGTGCTCGACGCCGTGACCGACGTGCAGTACGTCCTCGAACACGACCCCGCGGCCGTCGAACTCATCGACGACGTCCTCATCGGGTTGGCGCGGGAAACCGCCGATTTCGAGGGGATTGCCGCGCTCGTCCCGGACGACGCAGAGGCGGGACTGCTCGTAGAGTTTTATGCCGAGGACGACGGTCACGGACGGTCGCTGACCGCGGGGCTCCTCGCCGACCGCGTCTCCGAGGGAGCGGGGAATGGAAAACCTCCGGAGAACCGCCCCGACACCGAACAGACGTTCTCGTTCGCCGGGGTGGAAGCGCACAGCGAGGCCGACAGAGAACAGTTCTGGAAGCTCCGGAAAGCCGGCCTCCCCATCCTGCTCTCGCGGACGTCCGACGAGAAACACATCAGTTTCATCGAGGATTGTGCGATTCCCCCGGAGCACCTCCCCGAATTCGTCGAACGGTTCCAAACGCTACTCGAAGCCAAGAACCGCGACGTCGACGCGGCGTTTTACGCGCACGCCGGTCCGGGCGTCTTGCACGTCCGCCCGCTCGTGAACACGAAAGCCGCGGCGGACCGGCGGGACATGGTCGAGATTGCCGACGCTGTGACCGACTTCGTGGTCGAACTCGGCGGGAGCGTCTCCGGCGAACACGGCGACGGTCGCGCGCGGACGCAATGGAACCGCAAACTGTACGGTGACGCGCTCTGGAACGCCTTCCGTGACCTGAAGACCGCGTTCGACCCCGACTGGTTACTCAACCCCGGCAACGTCTGTGGCGACCACGATATGACCGAGCACCTCCGGTACGACGGCGAGTACACCTACGACGCCGGATTCGAGCCATCGCTCAACTGGGAGAACGAAAACGGCATGCAGGGGATGGTCGAACTGTGCCACGGCTGTGGTGGATGTCGTGGTGGCCAAGACACGTCCGGGGGCGTGATGTGTCCGACGTACCGCGCCGCCGACGAAGAGATTACGACGACGCGGGGGCGCGCGAACCTCCTTCGGCAGGCGATGAGTGGGGACCTACCCGACGACCCGACAGACGACGAGTTCGCCGAGGAGGTGCTCGACCTCTGTATCGGCTGTAAGGGGTGTGCCCGCGACTGTCCGAGCGAAGTCGACATGGCGAAGCTGAAGACCGAAGTCATGCACGCGCGTCACCAAGAACAGGGGTCGAGCCTCCGCGACAAACTCTTCGCGAACTTCGACGCATTGGCTCCCCTCGGGAGCGCGCTCGCCCCGATTTCGAATCTCGCACAGTCGATTCCGGGAGCGAGAACGATTGCGGAGAAGACGCTCGGAATCGCACGCGAGCAGGCGCTTCCGGAGTTCCAACGCGAGACGGTACGTGATTGGTTCGAGAGCCGCGGCGGCGCGCGCGTCGCCGAGAGCAACGCCGAGCGGAAGGCGGTCTTCTTCGCGGACAGTTACACCAACTACAGTCACACGGAGGTCGGAAAAGCGACGGTTCGTGTCCTTGAGGCCGCCGGCGTCCACGTCCGGTTAGCTGAGCGCACCGATAGCGGTCGCCCGGCGCTCTCGAAGGGGTTCGTCGAGAAGTCGCGCGACGCGGTCGAAAGCAACGTCGCGGAACTCGCACCGTACGTCAGAGACGGCTGGGACGTCGTCCTCGCCGAGCCGTCCGACGCGGTGATGTTCCAGTCTGACGCGCTCGACTTATGCGATGGCCCCGCCGTCGAATCCCTCGCGGCGAACGCCTACGGGGTTTGCGAATATCTCGACGCCTTCCGGCTCGGCGAGAACGTCGACTGGGAGCCGACGACTGAGTCGGTCGCCTACCACGGTCACTGCCACCAGAAGGCGGTGAAGAAAGACCACCACGCCGTCGGTGTCCTCCGGCGCGCCGGCTACGAGGTCGACCCGTTGGATTCGGGCTGTTGTGGCATGGCCGGGAGCTTCGGCTACGAGGCCGAGCATTACGCACTCAGCAAATCGATCGGCGAAATCTTGTTCGAGCAGATCGAGGCGAGTGAGGCGACTGCCGTCACGGCCCCCGGAACGTCCTGTCGGACGCAACTCAGCGACGACCGTCTCGAAGCGGTCACCACCGAAAGCTCGTTGTCTGGGACTGAACTCGACCGCGAGGAGCCGCCGACCCCGGTTGAACTACTCGACTACTGCCTCCCCAACTAACACAGGGCGCGTCGGGGTTTCGTACAGGCCCGCGACTCGGCGTTGACTCGTCGGGACCTGCTCTTCGCAGATTTTCTCGAACAGCATGTTTTATAACCACACTGAGTGAATGATGCAGTATGCGATTCGTCAGATTCGACCAGGGACACCTGGGACTGTTGACTAACGACGGCATCGTCGACCTCACCGACCGCCTCGGACTCGGAACCGATGACCCACTCGTCGAGTACATCAACGGCGACTACGATGCCAGCGAATACGTCGACGCCGAACCGGACTACGATGGACGCGAAGTCGAGATCAAGTCGCCGGTAAAGCGCCCCGGCAAGGTCATCGCGGCACCCCTGAACTACGAGAACCATATCGAAGAAGCCATCGCGGACAAGGACATCACCACCGACGAATGGTTCTCTATCGAGGACAAGGGGTACTTCCTCAAAGCGCCGTCGAGCGTCGTCGGGCCGGACCACGGCATCGAACTGCCGTTCGACGACCGTCGCGTCGACCACGAAATCGAACTCGCGTTCGTGATGGGCGAGGACACCAAGGACGTCGATTCCGACGAGGCTTGGAACAATATCTTCGGGTACACCATCCTGCTCGACATCTCGGTTCGCGGCGACCAGGACCGGTCGAACCGGAAGTCCTACGACACGTTCACCGTCGTCGGGCCGAGCGTCGTCACCCCGGACGAAATCAACGACCCGCAGGGTCTGGACATGCAACTCGACCTCAACGGGGTGACACGTCAAGACGCGAATACCAGCGATATGGTCTACACCTGCGCTGACATCGTCCAGTACGCGAGTATCGGCGCGACGCTCGAAGTCGGCGACATCGTCACGACGGGAACGCCAGAAGGTGTGAGCGAACTCAACGACGGCGACATCGTCGAGGCCGAGATCGAGAGCGTCGGGTCGATGACCGTCGACGTCACGCAACGGGACCTGTCTTTCGCCGACGTGAACGTCCAGAAAGGCGGTCAGTAACGTCGCAGTACGTCGCGCCACATTCGTTTTTGCGTCCGACGCAGTGTTGCGAAACGTAGCGAAGCGTATCCAAAAGCACGAATACGACGAATACGGGCCAACACCAATACGCGTACTCACCGCTCTCAGGGTGACGTGAGTCTCAAGACGTTGTCGGGCTTCGAGAGCCGGGACAAAGAACTATGTCACAAGCAACCACTCGTACGGTCGTACGAGTGGCGGAAAACGATTGCGAGCCAATCGCTCGATGTCACTCGACAGGGAAACCATGACAACGATTCTACTTGCAGTCGACACGGATGTCGAACGGGCGAAAAAACAGGCCAAAACCATAACCAGTCTCCCGCTACAGAACGAGGACACACACCTCTCCGTGTTGCACGTCTTCCGCACGGACGACGGCGGAGCCGACGCGAGGAATCTCAAGTCGGTCACGGCGGCCCTCGATGACCTCGAGGCGGCAGGGTTTGCGGTCGAAGTCGAACAGTCGAGCGGGGATGCGGTTCAAAACATCCTCGAGGTGTCAGAGCGTATCGACGCCGACGTCATCAGTCTCGCGGGTCGGAAGCGATCACCCGCGGGGAAAGCACTCTTCGGGAGCGTGTCACAGGACGTGCTCTTGAAGTCGGAGCGACCGGTCCTCATTGAGACGACCGATTGAAACGGAAGAGACCTCAGTACGATTTTTCACCGCGATTCGAACGCGCCGACTATCAGGCGCCGGACGGGGCTATATCAGGCCGAGCGTGTCCGCCGCATGCGTCAGCGCCGCGGCAATCGGAATGAGGAGCGCGGTACGCATGACCAAGAGGAGAAAGAGGTCGCGAAAGCGCATCGGCACGTCGTCGAACATGTCGACCATCATCGGGGCCGGTGCGGAAAAGAAGATGGCCTGCGCACTCGTGACGATAAGGACGAACACCTGCGTGACTAAGTCCGCCTCGACGACGAACGTGCTTCCGATGAAGAACTCCGCTCCGCCGAGGATGATACCGATAGTGGCCAGTTTCGGGTCCGGAATCCCGAACAGAGACAACAGCGGAACGAACGGCTCGGCGATGTATTCGAACGCCGGCGTGTAAGCCTCGAGCAGGAGCACAACCATCGACATCGTCAACACGGACCCGACGACCGTACCGGCGAGCTTCAGACCATCGATGAAGCCGGTAAACGACGCGCGGGGTATCGAGTCACCGTTCGCCGCCGTCGAGACGCCTTCGTTGAACGCGAACCGTAGATACTCACCGACAGTTCCAGTAAACCGAGGCTCTGGGTCGGGCTCTGCGATGTACTCGTTCGGTACCATCGAGAGAGGTGGAATCCGGACGAGGATGGCCGCGACGATGAGGGTCGCGACGGTGTAGAGGAGCACGATGACCGGAAAGATGTGAAGCAGGCCGAGAATGGCCGCAACCGCGCCGACAGTCCCTAAGTTCGCTGTCGCGAAGCAGGTGCAGATGACGAACACCTCACGCTTGTTGTATCCGCCTCGGTCGAAGACGTTCCGAGTGAGGTAGTAGCCGATACTGAACGACCCGAGCCACGATGCCGCGCTATCGAGCGCTGACTGCCCGGGGAGTTTGAATGCCGGCCGCATGACCGGTTGCGCCAGCGTACCGATGAACTGGAGTCCTCCGAGCTCCGCGAGCAGATTGACGAAGACGGCGCCGATCGGTATCACGAGCGCGACCGTGATGACGAGTGCGCCCCAGGCGATGTTGACAATGGGGTCCGCAAGCATCCACGCCGGCCCGATGTCGAACAGAATCGCGAACGCGAAGAAGACCGCCGCGAGCCTGAACAGTACGAACACCGACGCTGTACGCCAGTACTCCAACTTGAGTCGGTCGACCGTTCGTTGGCTAAACGTCGGCGTGCCGCGATAGTGAACGTCGGCGACAGTCGTCAGTACACCCCCCACGATGATGATACCGAGTGCGAACAGTTCGACGGCGGCTATCGATGCGTTCTGGATGAGCGTCAGGATGACGTCGAGCGGAATCGTCGTCTGTCCGTTCCATTGTATGGGAAACAGGAAGACGAACCCGCCAGTCAGAAAGGCAACGACGAACCGGAGTATCGGTCTCCATCCGTTTCGACCGAAGTCTACATCTGAGATCGACTTCTCCTCGGCCCTCACCGACGCGTCGGATACGTGGTCCTCGCTCTCCCATGCTTGGCTACCGAGCATACCTCGTGAGAGTTCTTCGCCCAGTATAAAACTACCTGAGAAAATAATTATAACCTATTTCAATAGTAGTCCATGTTCGGGAGTGACGCGCCTGTTTAGTCACGGTTCGACCACAATAGCGAGTCCCACTCGCTGATTCGCCTCGCTAGCGGTCCACCGTACAGTTCTCTATTGCTTCGACGGTCTCCGGTATCGGGAATCACTCACCCGAACCGTCCGACTTGAGAGCCAACAAATAGTTGCAAGTATACATAACTTATTTATGATAGAGTATCACATTTGTTCATCATGGGTTCGCCAATTAGCCGAATAGATGCTCAAGCAGAGGTGCCCGACCAAGCGTTCGATGATCGAGTCATCGATCTCGACTTCCACGTTAACCCGCTGGAAGACGAGCTGTTATCGTACGTGGAAGACGACGTCGTCAGAGACAAGCTGACGACTGAGTTCGGTCCGACACCGATTATGGGCAAATGGGACGCCGCCTACGGCATCAAAGAAGGCAACGAGGGACTGTTCACGCAGGGACGCGCGGAGTACGCCGAAGACGTCCACGAGGCCTGCGAGAAGTTCGCCATCGACGACCCAATCGTCAACGCCGGCATCAACAACCTCCCGCTTCAGCACCATCCGGTCCTGAAGAACGGACTCGTGCAGGCGGGCAACGATTACATGCTCGACAACTTCGCGGACGAGGATGTCTACACCTCGATGCTCGTCCCGAAGTGGGACACCGAATACGCGGTTGAAGAAATCGAGCGCGTCGCGTCGGAAGACAACATCGTCGCCGCGTATTCGTGGTTCGACCCAAAGACGCCGTGGGGGAGTGAACAGTTCGAGCCGGTGTTCGAAGCACTCGTCGAACACGACCTTCCACTACTCCTGCACGGGTCGCTCGCGTACTGGCCACAGCACTCCTACGTCGGCGACGAGATGCTGACGTGGACCGAAGTCCTCGGCTTCGACTGGCCGGTCCATACGATGGTGAACATCGTCAACATGATTATGCGAGGCGTGTTCGACCGGTATCCCGACCTCGATGTCGTGTTTCAGGAGGGCGGCCACTGGTGGCTCCCGTTCCTGCGCTACCGGATGGACGAGTTCTACGAGATGCACCCCGACGACATCAGAATCACTCCCCGGAAACACGAAGACGGCGAGGACTATCTCGACCGGCGTCCGAGCGAATATCTCCGCGACAACATCTACGTGACGACCCAACCGCTCGCACTTCCGCGAGGGTCCGGGCAAGCGAGGAACCTACTCGAGTTGAGTATGGCGGAGGACACGTTCATCTACTCGAGTGACTGGCCGCACCAGACGCTTGACCCGCCGACGTGGTTCTACACGTCCCGCGCGTTCGACGAGGACCTTCGCGACGCGGTCTTACACAAGAACGCCGAAGACATCCTCGGTATCTAACCAGCCATGAGCGCAGAGTCACAGATCAAAGACGACTACACCAAGGTCGCATCGGTCGAAGACATCCCCCGTGGCCGCGGGATTGCGGTGAACGCTAACGGAATCGAAATCGCGATCTTCAACGTCAAGGGCGAATTTCACGCCCTGTCTAATCGCTGTCCACACCAAAACGCGCCACTGTACAAGGCCGGTGAGGAGAAGATTAACGCGGAACACACGTGGACGACGTCCCGCGGCGGGGTCAACGAAGAGGAGCTCAGCGTGAGTTGTCCGTGGCATCTCTGGGAGCTGGATATCGAGTCCGGTGAGCATGAGGTTTCAGGGAAGTGTATCGGTACGTTTGACGCCGAGGCCGTCGACGGCGACGTCTACGTCCAAATCTGACCCGAGAAAGCCGGTTATCTACCCGAAGTTACCTTATTTTGTGGCCCTTTGGTTGTAGAGTGCGAGTTGGGTAGGGCTGTCTCAGCTGATTTTGAAATATCCGAGCCGATTCTACTACTCAACGACGAGGGTCAACGCAAAGTGATCACCGAGTCGCTAGAAACCTCCGACAGTATGTTGAACCCATATTTCGATATATTCGAAATTGAACGTCTTCGGGAGGTTTGTTATTACAGACATAGTTCCGTAATTCTACTAATTGAACTACGAACTGTCTCAAATACGGTACCCGTACTCTACGTCAGACGGCGGTACAAGTGGTGCCTCTCGTTCAAGCAATGACAGCGTAGGTGGCACGGTTGAACAAGTCTTATACGTGAAATCATCATTAGGTATACTATGACAAACGCTGACTCACCGAAGCGACCGATCAAAACAGCAGTTCGAGTGTTCGAGTTAGTCCAAATCGTCCAAGACTTAGAATCTGCGACGTTTACCGAAATCTCCGAACACGTCGACATGGCAGAGAGTACGCTGCACGACTACCTGACGACACTCACCCACCTCGGCTACTTTGTGAACGAAGGACGGCAGTACAGTCTCTCACTCCGATTTCTGGATCACGGTATTGCCGCACGTGATACATTTTCGATATGCTCGAAATCGAGGGATACTGTCAAGCAATTGGCTGACGAAAGCGATGCGGCAGTTTGGTTGACAGTCGAACAGGGTGGGAAAGTAGTCTACTTAGCACAGGAGTTAGGAGAGAATTCGATCGAGACCCACGAAAGATTGGGTAAACACGAGTTCATGAATTGTCTAGCGTCCGGAAAAGTGATGCTTGCGTTCTCGTCGGACGAACACATTGCGAATGTCGTCGAGACCCATGGTCTCCCACGGCAGACTCCAGAGTCAATCACATCGAGAGATGACCTGCAGAAAGAACTTGCCGAGATCCGTGAGCACGGCTACGCCGTCAACCACAATGAGACCGCACAGGGGGTATCTGCAGTCGCTGCTCCTATCGTGGTCGACGACGATGTTCGAGGCGCAATCGCCATCGCAGCGCCCCATGCACGCATCGAAAACGATGAATACCGCCAACAGATCATTGAACTTGTCACAACGGGGTCAAACGAAATCGAACTCCGATTAGCGTACGAGTAGACCATTCGAGACCGCTTGCAACACAATATGAGGACCGAACAGTAGGTAGTGTTCAGATAAGGATTGAAGCATGAGGCGTAGTGTTTTCTAAGTTGGTCGTGCCCGAAAACGCTAACCTCAGCGGTAGTCTCAACCGAATCGAATTAGAATTTGTGGAGCGAAAAGAAACACCACGGCTGTTGATAAATCCCAGTATTCAGCTCCACCTTGCTGAATTCTCACTTTCGAATACTGTTTCTATTCTTGAAATATTTGATGTTGACCGGGCGCGGTCCACCGTTCACAACTGGATTCACAAGGCTGATCTACAGCCCGACGACGGTCGAAGCCCGGCTCACGTTGCGGTCGATAAAACCGTGACTCGAGTTCAGCACGAGCAGTACTGACTGTACGCCGCGGTCAGCAGAGACAAACGGATTACGCCACACGAAGCTTGAACCGACAAGCGAACGTTATCGCTCACTCTTCTTCCGCGAATTGCGTGAGAAACACGACGTCGACGACGCGGTGTTTCTCGTCGATGATGTGAACCCACTGAACGACGCCTGCAATCGACACGGGCTCGATTTCAGATATGAAGCCACGGAAATCGGAACAGCGTCGAACGTGTCTTTCGTGGAATAAAACGACGAGCTACCAGTTTCTCGAACTGTTTCAGCAACGCCGAAGAAGAAACGGTAAGCGAGTGGCTCAAATCCGTCGCCTTCGCATGGAATCAGCTAATCTGAACACCACCATATAGACGGACCTAACGATATACGAACCTTCGGCTCTGGTGAATCACTAGACGACGGCGGATTCGTTCGTTAATTCAAAGGAGTTGAAGCGGAAGACTGTCGATGCCTATGTCGAAAATCTCCCGCTTCACGAAGAAGGCGGTCACGTTGGCTAAAAATGTTGTTGGTGACCAAGGCGAAGTCGCCGCCCCCGAAGGGGGTGGCGGCTTCGCCGACTACGCTCTTGTATCGCTGCACTGTCTGCGGATTTACCTCAGTGAGTCGTACCGCAACGCACTCGATCTGCTGAGCGAAATGCCGCATATTTGTTGGGAGATCGGCCTCGAAGAGGGCGATCTCCCTGATCACTCGACGCTCGTTAAGGCATTTGATAGGTTTCAGATGAAGATCTGGCGAGTGCTTCTGCGCCTGTCGGCGCAGTTGCACGACCTCTCGGGTCACGCCGCCATTGATGCCACGTTTTTCGACCGCGAAAACGCCAGCAAGCACTACTGCCGCCGCACGAATTACCGCGTTCAGACACTCAAAGCGACGGCTCTCGTC